>Ga0208522_1001839_pt1 | contig 13185 bp, 10 predicted proteins | sample ETNtaG_25_FD_185763 | JGI IMG/M metagenome (GOLD analysis project Ga0208522, IMG submission 185763) | Marine microbial and viral communities from oxygen minimum zone, Eastern Pacific Ocean - ETNP201302SV86 (SPAdes) (version 2) | ecosystem: Environmental > Aquatic > Marine > Oceanic ... | reverse complement strand
CGCGGACGACCTGCTCTGAGAGGCCGAAATCGAATCGAATTGTGGCGTTTTCAGGGTCATGCCAGCCGGCCTTGTACTCGCCAACTGCATCACGTGCTTCTTTTGCTGCCATTTTTTCACCACCTTGTTTTTCTTTGAATCACTCACGCAGCGTTCTCGGCTTCGTCCAACGATTCGTCAGTATGGCCTTCATCGAGCCAATCATAACCACGCTCTTCGAGTTCGAGGGCGAGTTCTGGCCCCCCGGTCTTGACGATTCGTCCCTTGATTAGTACGTGCACCTTGTCGGGCTGAACATGTTCGAGGATTCTAGAGTAGTGAGTGATGATCAACGCACCAGATTCGCTGCCGCGAACCGCCGTGTTGATTCCTTTCGCGACAGTGCGGATTCCATCGATGTCGAGTCCTGAATCGGTCTCGTCGAGGATGGCTAACTTAGGTCGCAACAGCATTAATTGGAGAATTTCAAAGCGCTTTTTCTCGCCTCCGCTGAATCCATCGTTGACATAGCGGCCGAGGAATGAACGGTCGATGTCTAGTTCTTTCATCGCCTGTTTGAGTTGTTTGCGAAAATCGCTACCCTTCGCTGCATCTTCTCCGCGAATCGCGGCGACGGACTTACGCAGGAAGTTACCAACCTGAAGTCCGGGAACTGCCTGAGGGTATTGGAAAGATAGGAATACGCCGGCTCGGGCTCTCTCCCATGGCTCCATTTCCAAGAGGTTCTCTCCGTCGAGTTCGACGCTGCCTTCGCTTACTTCGAAGTCTGGATGACCCATAATGATGTTCGCAGTGGTGGTTTTTCCGCTGCCGTTTCTTCCCATGATTGCGTGGATTTCACCAGCAGGAATATCGAGGTCAATTCCGCGAAGAATCGGTGTATCATCGATTCCGGCATGCAGGTTACGAATACCAAGGACAGGAGTGTCAGATGCCATGAGGTCGCCTCACTTCTTCCGTCTAATGGTGCCTTTTGAATGCGACCGTCTAAGACGGTCGTTGAAGTCAGCCAGATTCATGGTCAATCAGAAGTAGGTGTGGCATCCCCGGATGGTCGTGTCGAGTGATGATGATCTGGCCGAGTCGTATCGCCTTCAGGTCGAGGCGATGATGACTGCAGAGTCTGAGAAGCGTATTGCTGAGGCACACGATCCAGCAGAGCTGGATCGACTTCGCTCACTCTCGTTGCTCAATTTGGTAGAGGGCGAGCATACAGATCTCATACCTGCTCTGATGGCGAGGCTTGGCCCGGTTAGGGCGGCCCTCGACGGTCATGGTGGCGGACTTATCGTCGCTCAATCCGAGGTCGAAGAAATGCACTCAGGATCGAAGGCTCTCTCACTCGTCATCGACCTCGACGGAGCCTGTGTCTCATGCGGTGCGGCTCCAGGGACTCTGAAAGGAATCCAAGACGACTTGCTGATGGATGAGGAGGTAGTTGCTGTACGCTTCGCCGCCTCAATGCTCGAATGGTTCAATGAATTACAGCGTGAGTTTGTCCTCAAGCACGGCGGCGTCACCTTTGTTGAGGTCTGAAAATGAGTGAGGACAGACTCGATGCACTGCGTTCGGCACACGAGGCAGATGGAGTTCGCCGTTCGACTCGTCACTCCGTTCGAATCGAGGATTATCTCGAGGTTTTGCACGAGTTAGAACTCGTCGAGGGTCGAGCCAAACCTGCTCGCATTGCTGAATCGTTGGCAGTTGCGCGACCCTCTGTGACAAAGATGCTCAAGCGTCTCGATGAGGAAGGCCTCGTTGATTACGAGAGATATCGTGGCGCGGTTCTGACCGATGAGGGACGTGCTGCTGCAATTTCCCTGCGAGAGAGGCACAGTTTGCTTGTCAGATTCCTTAGTATCCTTGGCGTCGATGAGGAGACTGCTCATACCGATACCGAAGGCATCGAGCATCATCTCCACGAAACCACGCTCGATGCATTACGAGCACTGGTCGAAAAAGCTGAATCAGACCCAGATTGGTGGAGTAATCGCAACGAATAAGCCGCGCTCAATCAGATTCGAGAGCAGCAATCGCACCCGGAGCGAGACCTAGCACAGTGATTTCCTCTCCTTCTACCAAGCGAGTATCAGGCGCGGCATCACCCGCCATATCGTAAGCCCCAGCCTTGCCTTTCCAAGATCCACTGCTGACTAGTTCGAAGAGCCTGTCCTGACTCAATTCATCGAACTCGACTACCGAAGATTCAGTCCAGAAATCTGCGGTCCAGCCACCATGTAGTACGTGCTCGCCCCCCCCTCCTGGAGGATATACAAGGGCGGTCGAAGACCAAACTCGATGGCGATTCCCAGACAATCGTAACAGCATAGCCATCGCGTGCTGCTCATCATCGGGCTTCCCCATCGGCATCAGAGGGTCATCGGGGTCAGCCACGATGGTATCTGCGACAATTACCACATCAGCGGTTGCACCTCCTGCCATCGCAGAAACAACCCCCTCTCGGGCGGCAGCCGAAGCCTTCGCCAAACAAGTGAATTCTACTTGCTCCTCTACTGGAGCACCCCAGCGTGGCTTCGGTTCATCAAAAACCAGTGCAGCCGCGCTCAAATCAACCTCAGAAAGCCGCTCACTCAACCAAGCCAGCCGCCGTTCAGAGGCAGATGCAAGATGCACCTTGCGCATGCCATCGACCTCACAGATCGATGCGCAGCGCACAGATAGGGCAGCGAGTCATCTTCAGGTCCATGCCGACCTCGAAGCGACTCGCGCAATCAGGACAAACCACTGACCTATTCAGAGGTGGAAGTCCGGGCAATGCCGGAGCCTCACCCATTGGAGGGAGGGGTTGAGCAACCGCTCCCTCAGCTGGTGGCGGAGGAATCATTCCTGGCATTGGCGGAGCCATCTCGGCCATCTCTGCTACGTCAGCTCTGCGCTGCCGTCGCTCACGCCTTGAAGAACCGGAATCGGAATCTTCCTCAACGATTTCGACGATAGAAGAAGTATCTATGGCCTCGACGGTAATATCGTCCTCATCGATTACATCCACGACATCATCTTCGAGCATCACCACACCTTCAGCTCGCGTCCGCCGGCGACCACCCATCGAGCGAATCGCCCGGCCAGATAATACGGCGAGAACGATGGTGCAAAGGAGTAGAACTGCAACAGCAACCCCTCCCAGTAGGATGTTGAAACTGCCTTCGTCCAAGCCCAGATTAAAGCGCAGTTGCTCAAGAATGTCGCCCCTATCTCTGTCTCCTGTCGAATCATCGATTATCGAGCGGATAACCCAGCCCTGACTTGATGTGTGAATAATCGCCACTTCATCTCCGCTTGGCGCACGACTCACAGAGTGTAGCCAACCGGCACTTATTCGGTTCGAAATCGACATCCATTCAGATTCTGCATTCATCATTCCATACTGGACTTGCGGGCCTGACGGGCCGACCATGTCATGGAATACTTGCACTCCGCGGTCATTTTCGAGGAAAATTATCTTCGAAAGTCCGCGCGCGTTTATCGAAATAGAATTATTTCCAATCGCATTGAATGAATCATCAGTAATCATGTTGATGAATCGAGTATCGAGGCCCGAACCTTCCTTCCAAGCCACCATCAAGTGGTCCTCGCCAGAAACTGTTTCAACCCTCATCTGAGGTAGTGAAGCCTCGTCACCGACCGCCTTTTTGTAGGACCAGGAGGAGTGTTGAAGATCGCCATGAGCATACCAGAGGCCAAGCCTGTCGACGCCTGTGGTATCGTTGCGCATTGATTGGAAAAGGATGTGGCCATTGTCCTCGCCGAACTCTATCTGCACAGGATCCGTCTGTCCTGCGACCACATCTATGTCTGCGATTACATTGGGTGTCAACCGCCAATCGTTCGAGGAGGTCGGCGCGTCAGCTTCCAGAAGGAAGATGCTGGTTAAATCCTGATAGGATCCTCCAGTTAGCAAATCTCTGTGGTAACCTGCGACAAGCAACTCAGTTCCCTTGACATCTAGGTCGATACCCCAATACTTTCCATCCGAGAGGAGAATCGGATCCATCAAGTCTTGAATCGGAGTCATTTGACAAGCAGAATCGATTGTTGAATACGACACGGTTTGTTGCAGATAACCGCTCGTGTCGAGGAAGCGCCGTGTCCACACGACGTGTGCGTTGCCATCGTCTGTGGCTGCGGCGTCGAAGTCCCCTGACCAAGTTTCTTCCAGCATATTTGTGCAGGCAGTCATGCCGTGATTGGAGTTCAAACGGTATAGCGAGAGGCCGCCGTCTATGGCTCCGACGACGATGCCCTCTCCATCGAGTTCGATGACTTCGACGGGGGTCTCTCCCGATTGGAAGTTCATTCCTCGACCGCCTGAGACCGTACTCTTCTCGACGAGGGCGGTCCATTCGACTTGGTTGTTGGACCAATCGATGTCTGAGAGAATTGGACCGGTCAGTGTGATGCGGAATTCAAACGGCCCGGTTTCTTCAGTGCTGAGGGCGAAGCTGACACTTTGTGAACCGGCTCCTGAGATGGATGGAATCGTCGTTGAAGAGGTCAATTCCCAGCCGCGTTCTGTGTGAAGGAGAAGTTGCGCATCGACTTGCTCAGCTGTGGTTGAGCCGAGGTTATCGATGCGGGCATTAATTTGGAATAATTCGCCAGGGCGCGGGATTGAAGGAGTTGTTGTTATCGCGCCTGTGGCGAAGGCGAGGTCGACTCCAGCAGGACGTTGAACGACCTCGAAGTCGATACTTTCGTCGTTATTCGTCTCATCGATTTCTTCGATAGAATCACCCGGGTCAAGGGCGATTGTTACCTGCCGGTTACCAACATCGAGAGGATTCCAATAAAGGGTCACTGCGACGATATCGCCGGAATCGATAGATGGGATAGTGAGCTCGTATTTGCGAGTGCCTTCCTCGAGTAGATAGACGACAACATTCGAGGCGGATTGGTCACCGTCATTACGGATTTCCGCGCTGACGTCGACAAAGGAATTGACGAAGGTCTCAGACAGTGGGATGCCCCACTCGGAGACTGTAATCCCACTGCGGAACATCAGGTCGGGGGCAGGTGGGTCATTGTCGATTTCAAGAGTGATTCGAACCTCTTCTGAGCGTACTTCACCCCCGCTGATTAAGCGTAGTGAGATACGGTGAGAACCGTCGGGATGTTGGTCGGAATCCCAATTGAAACTGAACATCCCGTTTGTTCCTCCCGAGCCTGCATAAACCGTCTCGTCGACCCAATCCTCCTTGCCGATTCGCCATTGCAGAGTTCCACCATCAACCGTCTCATACTCACCTTCGAAGCGGACATCACCAGCGACGGAATTCTGTCCGCTCGGACTTGTAAGAGTCAATTCGACACGACCAATCTGGTGTTCTTCACGCTGGGTGTCGCTCCATTGATCCCACTCGTTGCGTGCTTGAACCGAGATGCGAATCTCAAGTGCGTTGATTTCGTCCTCGGTGAAGTCCGGAATTGAGAAATCGGTGGTCCAATTTACAGTTCCTTGGGCTTGGTGCCAGTCGACAAGGACTTCTTCTTGAGTAGGTGAACCATCAGGCTTGTGGGTGTAGGTAATCTTGACTTGGACCTCTTCGATACTGCCGTTGGTCTCGGCGTCCTCGTCAATGTGACCTCGGACAGAGTAAGTCTCTCCTTCGACAAGCCACGAGTCCTCTATTGGCCTCTCTATGACTAGCCATTCGCCTTCACCGGGTGGTGGAGGATCGGTTCCGTTTCCACCACCATTTCCTCCTCCGTCTCCAATCATGGCAGAGAGAATCATGTTACCGTCGATGATGCCGAAGCCGTATTCATCATTCCAAGTGTCAGACGCGTCGGGTTCGGAGGCTTCGCCTCTAGTATCGGAGTTCTCGCGAAGTAAATCTTTGACATCCTGCGGATCGAGAGACATACCTTCTTCATCGGCAATTTGCAGAATTACAGCGACAAAACCCGCCACCGCAGGACAAGCCATACTCGTCCCGCTCATTTCGATGTAACTGTCTTCGGCGAGGGGTTTGGGAGTCCCCGGTAATTGGCTTGAAGATGCAGCATGAGATGCTGAATTCATGTCCGTGCCTGGAGATACCACATCCGGTTTGAGCTCGTCCTGATCGTCCCCATCCCCATCGTCCTCTCGTGGACCTGAATTGGAGTAGGAAGCGATTGAGTCGTCGCCGCGGTCAACGGTGTCTTTGTCGTCTATTGCTCCAACCGTAATCGCGGCGTCGGCAGCACCTACCGAAGTCACTCTACGGCGGCCATCATTGCCAATTGCAGCGACCGGTACAACGCCAGCTTCTGCCGCTTGGTTCACTGCTCTAGCATCGGCGGCGGTACCGTTGTCACCAGGGTCGTCGCCGTTAGGATCACCGATGCTTCCGAAGGACATCGACATGACTTGGATGCCCTCGCTGGAGTCGTTATTCCCCCAGTCGGTATCGACATTGGCGGCAACCCAATTGATTCCCTTGAGGGTAGCAGCAGAGTTGGTTCCGCCAGTGTCGGTCATCACCTTGACATCGACGAGATAGGCACCGGGGGCATAGCCCTGGTGGATGCGTCGTGAATCTCCGGTTCCGAGTGCAATTCCGGCGACGTGAGTTCCGTGGCCGTCTCCGTCATCGGGATCGTGGGTACCCTCGTTATTGCAGTCGTTTTGGTTGAGGGAAGTAGCGTCGCAGCCAGCGATCCACTTGGGGTCAGGAAGGTCGTCGGGATCGTTCTCATTGTCGTCATTGTCGTCGGAGAAATCGTCGAGTGAGAAGTGCTCGTTATCGACCCCAGTGTCGAGGATTGCAATGACGATGCCCGAGCCATCGTAGCCGAAATCGCGCATTGTCTCGTCGTATCGGTCTGAGTCGCGCACCTTCGAACCACGAGGGGCTGAGTCGAGATATGGGGCGAGGACGTTCTGTTCCTCGACCATAACGACTCCATCTAGTTGCCAAATCTCAATCAGTGCGCTGACTGGAACATGGTCGAGAACGATGGAGTCGAGGATATCCATCTGGAAGAACCACGAGCCCTGCTCTTGCCAGCCGTGGGCTTCGAGAACTTCGCGGAGTGCTGCAAGATCGCTCGGCCCAGGGTGCCAAGCATAATCGACGACAATCGCAACCGTATCTTTGCCATCCATGCCAATGATTGCGGTTGGCGATACCGACTGACGTTGACCGGCGATGATTCGCTGGAGTCGGTCGTCCATACCATCGGAATCGAAGTCGTACCAGTAGCCGAACCACCAACCTTCGTCCTCGACCGGCAAGCCAGCATCGAAGGGTGGAGAACGGATTGAGCGGTCGATTGATTCACACTGAATCTCACCACAAATCAGAGCTGGAGGCCAGTTCGCTGGGCGCTCTTGGCCTGCATCTTCAAAGCCGTCAGAATCCTCGCCGATTCCTAAGGAATCGACCTCATCCATGGCTGGAAATGCCGAGGCGGCGATGCTCATGTCGAGCACCAGCAGCATCGCCACAAGGACAAGAGGAGTGAGGTCAAGTCGACTTTCAGACATGGCTCTGCAAGCAGAGCCAGCCTCATTCGGGGTATAAGCCGAACCCGTCGAGGTGCCGAAGAGGCGTCTCATCGGCACCTGTTGATGCTTGCGCCTCGTGCTGTCAAGGCCACTTGATGTGCCTATTGGAGAGGTCACATCGAAGGCTGCAATTCTCTCCTTGAACCACAGCGTGGACCTCGCCCTCGCAGACCGGGCAAATCACCTGCTCGGACAACTCCTCCAACCACGCCCTGCGTGTCTCCAATTCATCGCCTTCGTCACGCAGTCGCTTGAGGATGCGGGCAGCCTCTCCCTCGAGGGATTTTCCAGCCTCGCTCCATGGGTCTGATTCGAGGCTGCCCATGCGTGCGATTGCCACTTCTCGCGCCGCCGTGGAGGCGGCTGTTCCGGCGATTGAGATATCTGTTGAATCATCGAGTTTCGAGGGTGCACCTCGGGCGATTGGTCGGGCGAGCGCCCAAGCCAACATGAAGCCGCCAACATGCGCCATGTGGGCAACATTCGTGACCGATTGTTCGGCCTCGATTTGGTACATGTTCCAAACCTCGAGGCCCAATCGGAAAGCTGCGATTCCCCAGACCGGCCAAGCCCGGATGAAGAATAGCAGCGGAAATTCGATTCTATCGTACGGCCAGCAGGCCATGTAGGCACCCAGTATGCCGAACGCGGCGCCGCTGGCGCCAAGGGCCGGGATATTCGAATCAGGGTGAGTCAGCACCCATGAGATATTCCCTCCCAACAGCCCGACAAAGTAGATCACAATCCAGCGCGAGCGCCCCATACGCTGTTCGAGAGGTACCCCGGCGAGCGCGATGACCAAGATATTGCCGAGAACGTGAATCCAGTTGGCGTGAAGCCAAGCAGATGTGAAGAATCGATGGACTTGGTCTGGATGGTCGGCAATTGCCGGAATCAGCGTCAGAAACGTCATAGGTGTGAAATCGAAAAATCCGAAATCGATCAACATCTGATAGAAGGTCACGAGAAGCAGCGAGAGCACTGTCGCCAGAGCGATACTCGTCTCTTGCTGCCAAGCGACGACATACGGTGCTGCTGCGACCGCCAAGAATAATCCGAGAGCAAGCATATCCGAGCCGGTCAAATCGCTCCAGAAAAATTCTAATTCGGGCGCAGCCATACGACTTCCTCACCCTTCGACGGAACGGTTCAGGGCATAGCCGCTTCGCTGGAGCGCTCGACGGAACCACTCAAACGCGCGCGACCGGTGGCTGAGCCATGAGCGCGCGAGTGCTGCTATCCGCCGATGGGCTGGTGGTTGACCGCGGAGCGCGCAAGGTCCTGCGCGGCGTCGACTTCTCTCTGTCTGAGGGAGAAGTTGTGGGCCTTGTCGGGGTCAATGGGTCTGGTAAGACGACCCTGCTCGAGACGCTTGCTGGACTTCACTCGATGTCGGCTGGAAAGGTCGAGAGGCACGATTCTGGAATCGCTGAAATTGTGCGGAATTCCGATGGGCAGCGCGGAAATATTCGCGGTTTTGGTCTGGCGCTGCAAAGCGACGCGATTTGTGGCGATGAGAGCGTCGCTGAACGCGTCCGTGGAGCTTGTCGAGTTGCTGGACGCGCCGACGATGAGGCGGCTATTGCCCAGATACTTTCAGATTGGGGCCTAGGCCACCGGGCTGATGATCGAGTCGCCAAACTTTCCGGTGGCCTACGCCGTAGAGTCGCAGTTCTCTCGGCTTTGGCTCCAGCGGCTCTCAATCCTGATTCTACAGTGGTCCTTCTCGACGAGCCTTCCGAAGGTCTCGACGAGTCATCTCGCGAACTCTTAGCCGGTTGGCTCAGCTCGCTCACGGCTCTCGGCCACTCAATCCTCGTCGCAACTCACGACCCTGAGATGATAGCCACTTGCAACCGGGTCGTCACCATCTCTGAATCCGGCTCGGTCAGCAGCACTGAAAGTGGAAAAAACTCGCTCTCAGCCTCACTTCCTGAGCCGGTTGGCTCAGCCGATCACAAAGAGTTCTTTGGCTGGGCATTACGCTTGGAAAAGCGCAACCCAATCGATACCCTCGGTCGAGGAGTCCCTGCGCTCGTCGCCTTATTGCTCGCCTATACCCTCTCAACCGATATCGCGCGCACGAGCGAGAATCACGACTTGCTCGCCGGGCTGATTCTGACTCCCGCATTCATCAGCGCCCTCGTCGCACCCGCTCTCATCAAGCGACTTGCAGAGGAACGAGCCGGCGATTGGTGGAGAGCGATGACCGGAGCCGGCTCGCGAATCTGGTTCTCGATTATGGGGGCATCATTCCTGCTTCCATTACCAATCATCTACCTCTCATGGTACATACTCTCAGGAGACTTCGATTCCGATGTTCCAAGCTGGCTATGGCTATTCGCTTTGGTAATAATCGACCTTAGTGTAGCCGCGTCCGCTCTCCATCTAATGGTAGCAGACCTCAGTCGAGCCAGCGCTGTTCCAGGTTCCTTGCTTCAACTCGTTCTAATCTGGCCTTTCCTTCAGATGACGAGCGCTCTAACATCGATAATGACCGATGGAATGAGTTTTGAATTAACGCTCGGTGAACCGATTGCAGACATCGGGATAGCTTGGTTGTCGGTGGTACTAATATGGGCCATGGCCGTAATCATCCCTGAAGATTAAGAGGTGGAAATATGAATTGGCGTGACTCAGGATATGCCTTGACGTATGTTGGTTTAGCGGGTATTGTATTTGCTACCATCATGGGTTTAGAATATGCTCCGACAATTAAGGCATGTACCGAAGGAGGATGTTTTGGTGCTCCAGAAGCGTACCGGATTCTCTACCTTCATGTCCCCTTTGCTTGGTGCTCATTCCTATCTTTCAGTGTCCTATTCTATGGCTCACTAATGTGGTATTTGAAGCGCAGTGAAGATGCTTGGGTTTACTTCCAAAGTGGTTCCGACCTTGGCTTGATTTTTGGTTTAGGAGTGATAACCTCAGGTCCAATTTGGGCTTCTGCAGAATGGGGTACTCCGTGGGATTGGGGTGATATTCGACTCAATTCATTCGGTTTGCTTTCAGCGATCGCTCTATTCTTGGTATATTCACGCCGATCTCAACCAGACACCCCATCTACGCGAGATACTCTATCTGCAATTGGCCTGTTTGGATTCGCCTTAGTTCCTATTACTGCTGGAGCGACTCATTGGTGGAATACTACACACCCTCCATTATTGGTTATTGAATCAGGTGAAAAGGTCGGCATGGATTCCGAAATTCGTATGCTTCTATTGCTGAATTTCGCGATTATGTGTGTTTTATTCGCAGGCTTCCTTCTGCTCTCGAATAAGCGGTATCGTCTTGCCGCGGAGGTTTCCTCTCGCAAGGCGGAACTTGACGAGGAGGCGATGTTGTGAGTGGAATAGTTGAGGCTTACATCGCCTACTCGATAATGGTCGGATTAGTGATTTGGTTCAGCCGTGAACTACTCGGCCAAATCTCCTCGCTAGAGGCTGAACTTGAGGTGCTTTCCAGCAACGATTCCGGCACCTCGGATATTACAGACGCCGAGGAATAAGCACTGCTCTCTTTTCTTCACTGATTTTTCCTCATCGACCCTAATCTCGGCCCCAAAGGGGGCCGAATGCTCTCCCGACCTGCTCACCAACCCTTCAAACGGGGCAGGTCTGCCGGAAGTCGGGGGAGCACCATGGAAAGCGCAGCCTTCTGCATCTCTTGCGGCTCACCTCCACCGCTCACGTCCGAAAGGCTATGCGAAGGCTGTCTGCGGGCCAGAACGACATTTTCTGAGGTTCCCGACCGTATCCAACAGCACCGCTGCGCCAAGTGCGGCATGCATGAGGTCGAGAAGCGTTGGGTCCGCGTTGACGACGAGGAACTCGGCGAACTGCGACTCCGTGAGAACATTGCAGTTACCGAGGGTGCAACCTCGGTTGCCATCGATATGGCCTACCAACCAATCGACGACCGCACCGCTCGTCTCCATGTGACTGTCGAGGGTAAGCTTGAGGGTTACGAATTCGGCAATCAGTACGAAGTTCTGTTGCAGACCAGCAACGCGGTGTGCCCGACCTGTACTCGAAAGGCAGGAGCTTACTTCGAAGCCACAATGCAACTTCGCAGCGCAGGTCGACGCCTCTCAGAAGAGGAACTCAAGGATCTCAGAGCGACTCTGGATGAACTTCTCGCTGAACTCGAATCCGACCCTATGTTCTTCGTCACCAAAGAAGGACCCGTCACAGGAGGCTGGGACCTCCAGTTTGGGTCAAAATCACTCGCAAGAACTTGGGCTCGACGTTTGATTCGAAAGTTTGGAGGAACGACCAAGGAAACTTCGACATTGGTGGGAATGAGAGAAGGAAGCGAAGTCACTCGGCTCACTCTAAGTTACCGAAAACCAGCATATTCACTTGGAGACATCGTCCGCTGGAAGCGCGAGAATTGGCTAATTTCTGCTTGGCAAAAGGATGGGCCGATGCTTCGTCGACTCGATAGAAATGAGCGAACGGGAGTAACTTGGCGAGACATGGAGAAGGCATCGGTTGTATGCCGATTCGACGATCAAAAAGTAGTCGATATTCTCAATCGTGACAGCTCTGGAGCGGAGGTCATGGATCCGACTGATTTCCGCGTGGTAACGGTTGCTCTCCCCTACGATGATGATGGTTCGAATCAGAATCTGCGCATCGCTTTCATAGATGACTCGTGGTTGGCTATGCCGGGACACACAGGGGTTGACTGACCATGTCTAAGCCGGATTTCGACACACTGCTCGCCACTCACGATAAGGGTGACATGGCCGGTTATACTCGCCGATTCGTCGACGACCTTGAGACGGCACTCGGTGCTGCTGTCGAAGTCGACGCGGATATGGATTGGAGCGGTGTTCTGTGTCTTGGTATGGGTGGTTCCGGTGCTGGAGGGATGTTTTTGTCAGCCCTCACCGACTCCTCTGGAGGACTACCATTCGTCGTTTGGAGAGACTACGGTCTCCCTTCTTGGTGGGGTCCTGATTGGCTGGTTGTGGCTACTTCTTATTCGGGTAATACCGAGGAAACACTGGATGGTGTTCGCACCGCCCTTGAGGGTGGTGGTGTGGTTGTAGGCATCTGCTCTGGTGGTGAACTTGAGCAGATACTCTCCGCGAGTGATGATGCTCTTTGCCTGAGCGTTCCTGGTGGACAGATGCCACGCTCTGCCTTCGGTCATCTTCTGGGAACTCAACTCGCCGCTTGCTGGGCGCTGGGGATTCTTCCGCGCCCTGATGAAGAAGAATTAGCGGGCATGATTACCCGACTACGCACGGCTTCTGAGTCTGCTGACCTCGTCGGAGGAGACGGTCGGGTTGCGGCGATGGCAGCTGGTATGACGGGTCGCCCAATAGGAATCGTCTCCGCTGGCGAAATGTCTCCTGCAGGAGTTCGCTTTGCGAATCAACTCAACGAGAATTCTGACCGCTTCGCTCGGCCGGTCACCTTACCTGAGATGAATCACAATGAGATTGTCGCTTGGGGTCGTGATGCTGAGTCACAGGCCTTGCTCTATCTGACGAGTCCTGCTACGCACCCTCGCGTGAGCGCACGACTCGGATGGATGATGGAGAATGTCGAGGCGGGCGATTCATGGCTGCTTGATTGTGAGGGTGAGAGCCTACTTGAGAGCCTCCTTATCGCTGCACACATCACCGATTGGGTGAGTATCGCACTGGCTGTTATGAGTGGTGT
>Ga0208522_1001838_pt1 | contig 13191 bp, 10 predicted proteins | sample ETNtaG_25_FD_185763 | JGI IMG/M metagenome (GOLD analysis project Ga0208522, IMG submission 185763) | Marine microbial and viral communities from oxygen minimum zone, Eastern Pacific Ocean - ETNP201302SV86 (SPAdes) (version 2) | ecosystem: Environmental > Aquatic > Marine > Oceanic ... | reverse complement strand
GTCTCTTTCTCCGTCAACAATCTTGGTCACGCCTCCACAGCAAATGCCACTTTACATTATCTAAATTCAGAGGGTGAAGTATTGTGGCATTCACCAGGAAACTTCAGTGTAAATGCCAGTAATTCCAGCAGTATTACTTTTACAGCCGGGGATTTACAATTGGTTGATGGCGGCAGTTGGGAATTACACTATCAGAAGAGAGTAATTGATTCTGCTATTTGGGTTCATGATTCAGTATGGGATGAGAACATCAACATCATGGAAGGAAAAGGAAATGGGTTCCTTTATGCCCCTGGAATAACAATTTCAATGATTTCTGCATTAGGCGCAGTACTTGTCGTAGAAGGTCGTAAAAGTAACAATTTAGTCTATGAAAAGGAATCTACGCTAGAAAAATAATCATTTCAGGGCACTTTTAGAATACTCACCTTTGAATAGGTCAACCCAATGCGAGGACCTATGGAACACCAAGTAGCCATTATAGGAACAATTGCAGACACATTGATATTACCTCTTTTTGAAGGTACCAATAAACCACCAAATCGAGCGCTAGTGGGATTAAGCCGTAACGCCCAATCTCAAGTTAAAGGGGCTTTTGCAAGCGAGGATTTTGATGGAAAGGCCGGCAAGACATTGTCACTATGGGATAGCGAATGCAAAGTCATCTTACTCGGAATGGGCAAATCTGATGGCTTGAAGGAAAATAACGCACGTGATGCTGGAGCAAAAATTGTGGCAGGCTTAGGGAAAACACATGGGAAGAATCTTGCAGTTCGTTTCACATCGGGATGGAAATCAAATCAGATGATTGCCTTCGCTGAAGGGATGATGCTCAGAGACTATAAATTTGACAAATATATGTCAAAAGATGAAGATGATGACGATGATGATACGCCATACAATGTCACCTTCCAAGCATCTGCTAGACATCAAGAGCAGTTGACAGCGGGGTGCAATAGGGCAGCCGCAATCACAACAGGAGTACACATTGCTAGAGATTTAGGCAATGAACCTGCCAACGTATTGTACCCAATGGAATACGCATCTCGCGCCCAAGCATTTGCTAAAGGCAAGGGGAACCTGTCAGTAACTGTTCTTGATTGGGATGACCTACAGGAAAACAAAATGGGTGGCCTAATCAATGTAGGTAAGGGAAGTGAGCATAAGCCGTGCATGGTAATATGGGAACTTAATGCCAAGGCAAAAGATGGACCGTGCCCGATTATCATAGGTAAGGGAATCACCTTTGACACCGGGGGAATCTCATTAAAACCTGGAGCCGGGATGGATGAAATGAAGTTCGATATGCATGGCTCCGCTACAGTATTTGGTCTAATGGTGGCACTCCACGGAGTAAATCACAAGGGCCACATGATGGGCATTTCATGCATGGCAGAAAACACACCTAGTTCTACAGCATACAGACCTGGTGATGTAATAGACACCTACTCTGGAAAGACCGTTGAAGTGCTCAACACAGATGCTGAAGGAAGGCTTGTTCTTGCTGATGGATTATGGAAGGCTGGAGAATTTAATCCAGAATATATTATCGATCTTGCAACACTTACTGGCGCTTGCGTTATAGCACTTGGCCACGAAGCTTCTGGCCTTTGGTCTAATGATGATGAACTCCTTGAAAGAATCCGAAAAGTTGCATCTGATAGTGGTGAATTGGCTTGGCCAATGCCACTACTCCCAGCATTTGAGAAGCAGGTTACTGGTTCAAAGATTGCAGATGTCAAGAACCTTGGAGAGCGTTACGGTGGCTCTAATTCCGCTGCAGCGTTCCTCAAACAATTTGTTCCCGAACAGGGCGAAGGAGATGACAAAAAACAATATCCTTGGGCCCATATAGACATTGCAGGAACTGGTTGGGGGACTTCGACAAATGCTACTGTCGCTCATGGTGCTACAGGGGTTCATGTACGAACACTTGTTCGCCTAATCAATGACGAATGAGTATTATGTAATTTAATACACTAAGTTCTCATATCCAGAGGAATTGAAATGGAGACCGATTCAACCACTGCTGCAAAACTGGCTGGATTGAATATCAGTGAAAGGACTGAACCAGGAATTACTCGTTTGAAGATTGAATCACCCCCTAATGAAGAGGGTGAGGTCACGATTATTTCTTTTGAATACAAATTACCGAATGGTGAACCAGTCATAGACGAGCAGAGAATTAGCAGCCTCAACTCCTTATCAGTGCCACCCGCGTGGACTGATGTATGGTTCTGTATTGATGATAGAGGACACATCCAAGCCACTGGCAAGGATGCAAAAGGTCGTTTACAATATAGATACCATCCAGATTGGAACGCAATCAAAGCTGATTTGAAATTTGCCAATATAGATGAATTTGCAATGATGTTGCCTAGGCTAAGAGACAGAGTAGAGGGTGATCTTGCATTGACAGGCATGCCACTTGTGAAATCTGTTTCTATAGTAATCAAACTCATGGATATATTTCATATTCGCATTGGCTCGGATGAGTATGCAAAACAGAATGAATCATATGGGTTGACTACCTTGAAAGAAGGACATGTGAAATATATCAAAGGAGAGGGGGCAGAGGGTAAAATAGACGCCGTCCTCAACTTCACTGGGAAATCAGGAAAGCAATGGAGATTACTTATCGAAGATGATGAAATGGCTAGCATGATAGAAGCCTCAGGGAAAGTTGGAGGAAAGAAAAAATCTCAAGATTTATTCAGATACATAGACGACCATGGTAACGATTACGATGTAAAAGCAGAGCACATCAATAATTACATCGAGGAGGCCCTTGAGGTGAGATACACCGCCAAAGCATTCCGTACTTGGAGCGCTTCATGGAAGACTGGTGCAAGACTTGCACTGGTTGCAACGGCAAGTGAAAATCTTATTGCAAAAATACCCAAACTGACAAAAAAGGAGATGGCAAGAGTTGAAGATACTGAAGAAGAACCAATCATCATTTGGCGAGGCACTCAATTAAGACGACCAGAAGGATTGTCAAAACTTGCAGAAGCAGGTAAATTACAAGGCCAATCTGAACCTGAACGCTTAGCAACTATGTTGGCTGTAATTGATTCCGTAGCAGGCGATCTTGGAAACACACGTGCAGTATGTCGCACATCTTACATCCGACCTATGTTCTTGGAAGATTGGACATCGGGTAAATTTGAGAACCGTTGGAAGAGCGCTTCTGCATTGAAGCGCGTTCCGGGTCTAAGCCGCGAAGAATCTACAGCAGTACACTATATGCGTACGCATGAATGAAAACTCTATTCATAAATTGAATCAGTTCTCTTCTTCATCAACGACTTCGAAATCAGCATCAACCACTTCGTTGCCATCGGCATCAACTTCTTCAGCCGCTTGCTCAGATTCCATTTGAGCTGAAGCCGCCTCATACAATTTCGCTGAGATTGCATGCATAGACTCCTCAAGTTCTTTGACTTTAGATTGGATTTCATCTTCATCTATATCTTCGATGTCCTTTGGTTTCCCATCATCCATTATCAAATCTTCAAGTTCAGATAATTTTTCTTCAACTGGTTTTGCATCTTCATCGCCAATTTTGTCTTCTGCCTCTTTGAGCGTTCTTCGAGTCTGGTAAATGATACTGTCAGCTTGATTTCTAAGATCCACCTTTGCCTTTCTCAAACCATCTTCCTCAGCAAATTTCTCGGCATCAGTAATCTTTTGCTGGATTTCATCTTCACTGAGAGATGTAGCAGATTGGATTCTAATCGATTGTTCCTTTCCAGTCCCCAAATCCTTTGCAGATACGCTGACAATTCCATTGGCATCTATATCGAAGGCAACCTCAATCTGAGGCATACCGCGGGGAGCCGCAGGTATTCCTTCAAGGAAGAAGCGCCCAAGAGTAACGTTGTCACGAGCAAATTCACGCTCACCCTGGAGAACATGTATCTCGACAGCAGGCTGATTATCACTAGCAGTTGAGAAGGTTTCAGAGCGACGTGTTGGAATAGTAGTATTGCGCTCAATCATAGAAGTAGTTACTCCACCAAGCGTTTCAATTCCAAGGCTAAGTGGTGTAACATCAAGCAATAGAACATCAGTTACAGCGTCATCGCCAACAATAATGCCTGCTTGCAAAGCAGCACCAAGAGCAACTGCTTCATCAGGATTGATTCCTTTGTGAGTCTTATTTCCAAGTTCCTTCTCAATAGCTTCTTGCACTGCAGGAACTCTTGTAGAACCACCAATTAGTAGAACCTTGTCGATTTCTGAAGCTGTTATTCCAGCATCCTTGACTGCTTGCCGCGTGGGCTTCATGGAATTTTCAACGAGATCGCTAATCAAGTCCTCGAACTTAGCACGTGATAGTGAGAGGTCAAGATGAGTTGGTTGTCCATCCACCATAGTGATGAATGGGAGGTTTAGTTGTGCCTGACTTGTGCCTGAAAGTTCGATTTTTGCCTTCTCAGCGGCCTCCTTTAGTCGGCTCATTGCTTGCAAATCCTTTGAGAGATCTACTCCACTAGATTTCTTGAATTCGGCAACTGCCCAATTAATGATTTCTTCATCAAAGTCGTCACCGCCGAGTCTATTATTACCAGCAGTCGCTTTAACTTCAATCTGAGGTTGCCCATCAATTTGATAGATATCTAGAACTGAAACATCGAAAGTCCCACCACCCAAATCATAGACGAGTATTGTTTGGTCATCGTCTTTGTCAACACCAAAAGCAAGCGCAGCAGCAGTAGGTTCGTTGATGATTCTCAATACTTCAAGTCCTGCAATTCTACCAGCATCTTTGGTCGCCTTACGCTGTGCATCAGTAAAGTATGCAGGACAAGTAATCACTGCTTGCTTCACTTCTTGACCTAGGTAATCCTCAGCATCTGCTTTCATCTTCTGAAGAATGAATGCTGAAATTTCTTGAGGGGTGTATTTCGCGTCGTCAATTCCCTTCGTCCAGTTAGTACCCATCTCTCTCTTAACAGAAAGGATTGTCCTTTCCGAGTTGGTCACTGCTTGACGTTTTGCAGTCACGCCCACTAATCTCTCACCATCTTGTGCAAAAGCCACAACACTCGGCGTGGTGCGGGCACCTTCTGCGTTAGCAATCACAATTGCTTCGCCGCCTTCAATCGTAGCTACACAACTGTTAGTTGTTCCTAAATCAATTCCTATTACTGGTTTTCTTGCCATTATTTCACTTCCTTTATATTTTCAAAGTCATATCTAATATTCCATTATTGATACTCCATTCCTCAATATTTTCCACAACCCTACCAAGGTTGTATTTCTTGACAGGGCGAGGGCGCCCTTCTACCATCAAACTCAACACACTGTTGTCACTTGTTAGGGTGATTTCAACACCATTGCCAGAATCATCAATATCAGAAATCCTACTACAATCAATTGTCAACATCATCGAATCATCATTGATGTAAATATCATCTTCATTTACAGCGACGATATCAGATTCTTCAGCCTCTTCACTAGTTTCAATCTCCACTTCAACGGGTTTCTTTTGAGGAAAATTGCCCCCCATCATCTTAGCGAGATCATTCATAGTTGCTTCAAGATTCAATTCAACCTTGCCTTCAGCCATTTTCTCGGGATCAATTCCCATATCATCAAACTGGCTTTGAATTTGCTTCATCATAGTGCGAAGGGTGCTAGTATCAATGGGCATCCCCATGTCCTGAAACATCTTTGTGAGTTGCTCTATGAGTTGTTCTTCCCAGTCATCCCCACTTGGAGTAAATTTCTTTTCTGACATGCCAAAATCCCACTTATCAACTCGAGGTTGTATAGTGCGACTTAGTGGACATATATGAACCCTTGTCCCCCCCCCTACGAGATAAAATTGAAAATATTAGTTTGAAGTGTAAGTGAAGTAATCAATTTCCGCAATAATCCATTGGACTTAAGACGGCCCTGCGGTTCGCACAGCATGATGGTCACACAAGAGCATGAGTCGCTATTGAATGATACCCAGCGTACTCAAGGCCGAAGCGCACTGCGCAACAATGTTGCTGCAGCCACTGCACTTGCAGGTGCTGTAAGAAGCACCCTAGGGCCAAAGGGACTCGATAAGATGTTGGTTAGTGGCGGAGATAACCATGCGACCGTCACAAACGATGGAGTTACAGTTCTTGAAAATGCACAGGTAGAGCACCCTACTGCAAAGATGTTGATTGCACAATCAAGCGCACAGGATCGGCAAGCAGGGGATGGGACTACTACTACAGTGATTCTTACTGCAGAACTTCTACAAAATGCCCTAGAATTAATTGACATAGGAGTTCACCCTGGATTAGTAGGACGAGGTTATAGGCTTGCAAATAGTGAAATTATGAAAGAACTATCCAATCTATCAAAAGAAGCCACTGAGGAAGATTCCCTCAAATCAGTAATGACCTCGCTTTCAGGGAAATCTGATGAAGGAGTACGTGAACATCTCAGCAAATTAGCAGTTAAGGCTGCGACATCTTTGACCCACCAGGTTGATGGGAGAATAGATGCTGATGCTACCCTTGTGAAGAAAATTCATGACATGGGCCGCCCTAGTGTTGAAAGCGAGTTGATTTCTGGTTTAGTACTAGCAAAAGACAGGCTTCATTCTGAAATGAAAATGTATCCAAAGGGTGGTTCAATCCTAATCCTTGATGGTGGAATCAGTAGGAGAAAACCAGATATTGACATTAATCTGAAGGTTACTGATACAGGAATGATAGCAGCACTAAACGCACAAGAACTTAGAGACATACAAAACCGAGTCGATGCCATTGCTACAACTGGTTGTAACTTATTATGCGTACGCGATGGAATTGATGATGATGCTCGAGGGATGTTATTGAAAGCAGGAATCACCTGTTATCGTAGAATCGAAAAGCCTGACCTTGAACTTCTAGCACGAACCACGGGCTCCACTATTGTGCACGAACCAATGCTTGCGAGATCAGAGGATTTGGGCAAGTTCACCTCACTAACAAGTGAAAAATGGGGTGGAGTCACATACATGAAACTCGTTGGTGCTTCAAGTGCTGGTTTAACTCTGGTAGTTCGGGGCACAAGTAAGACAAGAATGGATGAAGTGGCTCGCGGCTTTGACGATGCCATAGGTGTTGCATGTGGATTGGTACGTGAACCTCGCGTGTTACCTGGTGGCGGTGCCACACAAATGGCATTAGCTCGGCACCTGCGAAAATTTGCACCCACAGTCCCAGGACGTGAGCAGTTAGCGATTGAGGCCTTTGCTGGAGCACTCGAAGCAATACCTCGCATATTATCCGAGAATGCTGGGCTATCTCCACTGGATGAATTACTGCGACTCAATGCAGCACAGGAAGTTAATGGCCCGTGGACGGGATTGAACATATTCAATGGACAAACAGCAGCTATGGACGAGGTTGGAATTATTGAACCCCTAGCAGTCAGTAAAAATGCTATTTCAGGAGCAATGGAAGCAGCGGTATCTGTGCTTAGAATTGATGATGTGTTGTGGGCTAATCAAGACCCATCAATTCCCGATTGGGAAAAATCCGACGGTTCTGCCGGCGAGACTTGAACGGGGTTTAGACCCACAAGGGTTTGGACTCAGAGGATAGGCTTTGAAATGGGTCGAGAACCGTTCATTTCCAGCATAGTTAATAGAAGGGCGAAGAAGGAGGCGATAGTAATGAGTGATGACAAAGTCAAGAACGATGACGAAGAGGAGGAAGAGCGAGCCAGCGAGGAGAAAACCTCAGGGAACTGGAAATGGAAAGAGATGTTATTTGGCCTTTTGCTGGTTTTGGTGTTTTTCATTTTACCTAGCTGGTATTCGGGTGATTGGAGTTGGGGATGGAAATATAGGAGCATCTAGTTCCGATGATGGTATTTCATTAGGCCAGTACTAACGCTACCGTTGAGACTCACAAGGGTCTGAACCATCACTCTTCTTCAGCAGGTGGATTTTTTGAAAGCATTATTGCGATGGGCTTAGTTTTCTCATCATTATCTAGAGCCAGTTTCATAATAACTCCTAGAGGAACGCCAAGAACCATCCCCATTAAGCCCCAAACCCAGCCCCAAAAGGCAACTAATAATAGCAGAGCAATTGGTGACATATCGAGTCTTTCACCTGATAGTTGCGGCTCAATAAAACCACCCCAAGTTTGCTGGTTCACAACTAAGAGTACCACCAACAATGCTAGAGTCGTAGGTTCGAATAAAACAAATCCAAGAATGATTGGTGGCAAGGTAGCAATAAGACCACCAATGTAAGGCACGAAATCTAGTAAAAATGCAATACTGGCCCAAAGAAACCACCCAGGGATTCCGAAAAAGAAGAGGATTACAGCTACGAAAACTGATTGCCCAAATGCCACTGAAGCTCTAGTTAACACATATGTGCTAACACTTTTACCAGAACCATCAGCTATTTTCTGTAATCTAGAAACCTGCCTAGGATATGCTGCTTCTAAGCGCCCCGGTAGTGATTCTGCTTCAAGAACAATGAATATCAAAAATATCAAAGTTGTTGCCACACTTCCTGAAAAACTAGTTATTGTTCCAAGAAAACCTTTTGAATATGCTTCTATGGAATCTATTCCAATATTATCCACCACAGATGTTAGTTCTATCGAATGACCAAAGATAGTTATGCTCTCAAGCCAAGTAACTTTTTCATTGAATTGTTCAGCAAGTTCCGGTACCTTATCGGAAAATGATTGTAAATTAGCATATAGAAGAATCGCAGCTAAAGAAATGAATCCTATCGTAATAGCAACTAGGATTCCATAAGCCAATAGAGGATGACCATAACGATCCTCGAGCCATTTTGCAGAGGGATTGATCAGGAAAAATAGCAAAATAGCAACAATAAATGGTTGAATTATTGTTTTCAAATGTATTAATGCTAGAACTGAAACGAGTAATAATATCGCAACATTTGCAGCAGTGCTTAATTTCATTCCATAAAATCGATCTACTTTAGACATTCTTAATTCCTCACTTATGACAAGTTTTCCAACATTTCTTCAACTAATTGTTCCAAGCCAAATTGCGGCTCCCAACCCCAATCATTCTGTGCTTGAGAATCATCAATCATACTGGGCCATGAATCAGCATATTTCTGCCTAATGTCTGGCTCATAACTACAAACAAAATTTGGAAGCCTAACAGTAATCTCATTTGCCAATTCTTCAGCAGTAAAAGAGACTCCAGCAATATTGTACCCCGCCCGTGCTGAACCAAGAGACTCTAAGGGTGCGTCCATCAATTCAAGAGTCGCACGGATGGCGTCATCCATGTACATCATTGGCAACTTAGTATCTGGTTTAACAAAACATGTGTAATTACCCGATTCAATAGCATGGTGAAAAATTTCCACAGCATAATCTGTAGTCCCACCACCGGGAGGCGCCTTCCATGAAATCAAACCTGGATAACGAATACCTCGCACATCTACATTGTGATTCTCCCAGTAATAGTTAGCCATGACTTCGCCTGCAACCTTGGTCATCCCATACATCGTAGTTGGATTAAGTGATGTTTCTTGGGGTGCTAATGAAGGGCAGTCTGGACCAAAAACAGCAATTGAAGATGGAGTGTATAATCTTAGGTTGTGTTCCTTAGCAAGTTCGAGAACATTTGCCAACCCACCAAGATTGACTCGCTCGCATAGTTCTGGATTCTTTTCACCTGTTGCTGAGAGTATTGCCGCTAGATGGTATACCGTGTCAACAGAATGTTTGATTATTAACTCTTCAAGCCGATTTTTGTCCAATACATCAGCTACAGCAAATATACCTGAAATCACTACTGAATGGTCGTTTATTTCTCGCAGGTCAGTTGCAATAACTGAATCAACACCATGGCGTTGACGCAACGCAACAACCAATTCTGTACCGATTTGACCAAGTGCACCTGTGACAAGCACGCATGAGCCGGGTTGCTCGGTCATTGGGACGCGCTGGGGAAGTCGATACTTGAAGATGCGTGGCCGAATGATTCAAGCAAATTATGAAGTGTAGATGAGGTCTTTCGACCATAATTGTACTAATGTTGATATGCTATACCCAACGGGTCCATATCCCGTTGATTGCCATGAGGTATGTTATTGTCAGCGGCGGGGTTCTCTCTGGATTAGGAAAAGGAGTAACCGCTAGTAGTATTGGAATGCTGTTAAAATCACTAGGATATAGAGTCACAGCGCTCAAAATTGATCCTTACCTCAATAGCGATGCTGGGACAATGAGTCCTTTTGAGCATGGTGAAGTGTTTGTGCTTGATGATGGAGGGGAAGTCGATTTAGATTTAGGCAACTACGAACGCTTCCTAGACATTACACTCACACGTGATAATAATTTGACAACCGGTAAGGTCTACTCCAAAGTGATTGAAGCTGAGCGACGCGGCGATTATCTGGGAAAAACTGTTCAAGTCGTTCCACACATTACTGATGAAATCCAAGATTGGATTGAGAGAGTCGCCTCGATTCCAGTAGATGGCAATGGTGACCAGCCCGATGTCTGTGTAATTGAATTGGGTGGGACTGTCGGTGATATCGAGAGCGCCCCGTTCATAGAAGCACTACGGCAGTTCCAATTCCGAGTTGGGAAAGAGAACTTTGTCTTGGTTCATGTAAGTCTAGTACCTGTGGTGGGCGTGGTGGGTGAACAGAAGACTAAGCCAACTCAACACACTGTGAAGGAGTTACGTGCCGCTGGCCTCTCACCTGATTTCCTAGTCTGTCGTTCTGAAAAGCCATTGCAGAGCGCTACAAAAGAAAAGTTGGCTCTCTTTTGCCATGTCCACGAATCTCATGTGCTCAGTGCTCATGATGTTTCCAATATCTATCGTGTCCCAATACTACTTGAAGAACAGAATACCACTCAGATGATTGTTGACAAACTACAACTTACAATGTCAAATGACAGACCTTTATTCGATGCTTGGAAGGAAATGGCAGATCATGTTGATTCATTAGAAGATGAAATCACAATTGCCATGGTAGGCAAGTACACTGGTCTTTCAGATTCTTATCTTAGTGTCATCAAAGCATTACAGCATTCAGCATTCAAAGTAGGAGCAAAGATGAATATTTGTTGGGTAGAGGCAGCCTTGCTTGAACCCGAATCAAAAGAAAGCGAACCCGAGATGTATTCCCAATCTTGGGAAGATTTGCGTGCCGCAGATGGAATATTAGTGCCTGGAGGATTTGGTAATCGTGGGATTGAGGGAAAAATACTCGCAGCAAACCATGCAAGAATGAACAACATACCATACCTTGGAATCTGTCTTGGCCTCCAGGTAGCGGTCATTGAATTTGCCCGAAATGTTCTCGGACTAAAGGGAGCAAACAGCACAGAGTTCGATGAAGATACGCCACACCCAACGGTGATTTTCATGCCCGAAGGAAGTCGTACACACATGGGAGGAACAATGCGCCTTGGCAGTCGTCAAACTAATATCCAGACAAAAGAATGTGCAGCATATCAATTGTATGGTGGTGAAACTGAAATTCATGAGAGACACCGTCATCGCTACGAAGTCAATCCAGATATGATATCTCAATTAGAAGAGAAGGGACTTCGCTTTGTTGGAAAAGATACAGAGGGACAACGGATGGAAATAATAGAATTAGAAGGGCATCCATACTTCTTTGGAACACAATATCATCCTGAATTTAAGAGCAGGCCTACAAGGCCAAGCCCTCCATTCTTTGGTCTAGTTGAAGCCGCTTTTGCTAGAATGAAATAACTACTCTTGTGAGACTTTGATTAGTCTAGTAGTTCTATATCCTTGTAATACTTTGAGATATTTCTTATTTCTAAATTCATTATCCAATGTTCTTTCACCACTGTCAATCCTCAGTGTTGTGAGTGACAATAATTTAGCTGGCGTGGCGATACCAAGAACTCCATCAATTCCCACTTGCCGAATAACTGCAGGTGAAATCTGTAGATTTCCTCTTCCAATCAAAAATCCTTGACCCCCCATAGGAGATAGGAGAATGAGTGATTTACCATCATGTGATGAAAGAAGTTTTAGCAAATCAGATTCATTGACATCTTCAGCTATGATTTGACTACTTTGTACGACATCAATTCCTAACACTGTTTTCTCAAAACCTAGGTGCTTTGCCATGCGTCTAAGAGTACCCCCCGAACCCCAAACGATGAGAAGATTATCATCTTCATCCATCATTTCACCAATGTGTTCGGCAATTCCCTCAATGATTTCAGATTCATCACTTGTCTCAATTCGTTGCTTTGCTCCTTGCATCCATCTTGGAGAAGCAGGCGTCATTGCTTCAGCATACAACCTAACTTTCCATTCACCCCTGAGATAGGCCTCCTCATCGAGGTCCATTACCTCTGTATTAGCAACAAGTAGATCGCCTCGAAACCAAGCGTGTAGCACCTCTGCGGCAGCCTGAGGTGTTGCAGCAAAACAACCACTATGCATCTTAACTCCGCTTGGGACTCCAATCAAGGGTAAATCATCTCTACCAATTTCTTGAAGTGTTGAAATAATATCTCTAGTGGTGCCATCGCCTCCAGCATAAAGAAGCGCATCAATTCCACCTTCTACCATTTTTATGACTGCATTTTTTGTATCCTGCGCATTACTAGGTTCAGCCCCCGTAATTTTGGATACATTGTTGACCCCCTCGGGAAGCCAAGAATCCCCCATTCGCCCTTCACATGTAAGAAATTGGACTTTATCGGCCCCTAGTTCTATCAATCTAAGAAGTGTCTGATGCATACGTGGCCCAGAACGATCTTCAGCCCCTTCACTACGAGCCTGTTCTGCACGACCATCACTGCCCTTGAATCCAAGCCTGCCGCCAAGCCCAGCATCGGGATTTACAAGCAGTCCGACCAAGGCCATGATTAAGGCGAAGAGAACCCTATTCATCAAGGCTGTTGAGTAACTTTGTGGCTAGACAATCGGCCAACGCATTCAAGACTTCATCCGTAGTGCGAGGTTCGGCGTGCATCATGGTTAGCGGTGATAAAAAGTCGGGAAAGACCTTTGAGGACGTGTTTAAGTCCGGTATGGACGATATGATTCTGGCCCGAGAGGAGTTAGCTGCGGCCGAATCTAAAGCAGAGGCTGAAAAGTTAGTTGAGAGTACACAAACAGCAACACCAGACCCCCTCGTAACTCCCGCATCCACAGGCCCACCTATGCCTGCCGCAGTTACTGCTGGCCCCCCAATGCCAGAAGCAG
>Ga0208522_1001837_pt1 | contig 13195 bp, 14 predicted proteins | sample ETNtaG_25_FD_185763 | JGI IMG/M metagenome (GOLD analysis project Ga0208522, IMG submission 185763) | Marine microbial and viral communities from oxygen minimum zone, Eastern Pacific Ocean - ETNP201302SV86 (SPAdes) (version 2) | ecosystem: Environmental > Aquatic > Marine > Oceanic ... | reverse complement strand
GAAGTTTCTGTTCAGGGTGGTGCGCGATGAGGACTACCGGACATGCGAGGGAATCCAACAGTCCTTGCGCAGTAACCCCGCAAGGTCGGTGCTCTTTGGCCGAAATGAGGTAGGTGGGCAGAGGTTCCATCAGTGGGTAGACGCTTTGGTGGCGGCCAGCGACACGAGCGGTTACCGGGACCTTCTCTCAACTACGGCGACAACCTTTCCGGAATGAGTGGGAGGAGGTGAAACCTCCGCGGGTAGCCGTCATCACCGGTGGCCACCGTTTCGACGAGGAGGGATTCCGGGCGGTCTTCGACTCACTCGAAATCAATTGGTTCCAGATCGAACACCCTGCCGCGCAAACGCTCTTCTCGGTTGGCGCCGCATCCGAAATCGACGTATTCGTCCTCTACGACATGCCTGGAATCGAGTTCACAGGACATGAACCTCCAGCCAGGCTCCATCAGCCTCCGGACGACTACGTCAGAAACTTCGTCGCCCTGGTCGAGCGTGGACAGGGAATGGTCTTCCTCCACCATGCCATCGCCGGATGGCCAGCCTGGCCCAGGTACGCCGAGATCGTCGGCGGCTATTTCAACTACCAGTCGAAAGGCGAACACCGCCTATCGCAGCCGGACTCTGGCTACCGGCATGGGGTGCGGCACACGGTCGAGGTGGTTGAGGTCGACCATCCAGTCTGTGCTGGCCTAGAGCCCACTTTTGAGATCATGGACGAGGTCTACTTATTCACGGTCTTTGAAGGTGACGTCACACCTCTGATGCGGAGCCACCACATCTTCACCGCTGACAACTTCTATTCCGCGAATCTCGCCATCCGGGGACAGAGGGACAGCAGCAAAGGTTGGTCTCACCCCAATGGCAGCAACCTGGTGGCCTGGGCCAAACGGGCTGGCAACTCGCCTGTCGTCTATCTGCAGTTCGGTGACGGACCAGAGGTCTACGAAGACGCCAACTATCGCAAGTCCATTGGAAACGCCATCTCCTGGGTGTCCTCGAGCGGGGCCCACGATTGGGCCGCCGAGCACCCACCGGTTCATCCGTCGAACTGAGCGCTCTCGAGACGACCGCGAATGGTTCCAACGAACTCGGCGGCCGGAACCCCGTCAAAGGCCCGATGGTCCCAGGTCAGACTCAGTGTTAGAACCCGAGCCCTTTCGATCCGCCCTTTTTCGTTCCAGATCGCCTGGTCGCGAATCCTTCCTATGCCCAGAACCGCCGTGTTCGGAGGGTTGATGACCGGCGTGAAACCGTCGACCCCATACATCCCGAGGGCAGTAATGGAGAACGTTCCACCTTCTACATCCGATAGTCCGAGTTCTCCGCTTCGAGCGGCTGAGGCCAGGCGCGAAGTCTCCGATGCTAGGTCCGTGACTGACAATCGGTCAGCGCCCCTCACCACGGGAACCACAAGCCCGTTTTCCACTGCCACCGCAAGGCCGATGTTGATCTCTGGGAGTAGGGCAAGTTCTTCGTCGGTCAGTTGGCTATTGACAATCGGGTGCTGTACGAGGGCCTGAGAAACGGCGGAGATCACATAATCCGTATAGCTGGGCACCTGGCCAGTGCCGGAAAACTGCTCCCGATGTGCCATCAGTCCGTCTACGCAGACATCCATCGTCAGTGTGAGTTGAGCCATCTCACGCAGCGACGAGAGCATGCGGTCGGCAATGGTGCGTCGCATCCCAGCCAGCGGTATGACGGACTCTGGCTTCTGTAGGAGGGCCGGAGCAGGGGTCTTGCGGCCAACTAAACCAGCCAAGTGGTCCCGAGCGTGGCGAAGCACGTCCTCTCTGGTTATCTGGGGACCGACGGAAGTGCTGGAGATGTCTGACAGCCGGACTCCCAACTGATCGGCAAGCTGCCGAGCAGCAGAAGTGGCTGAGGTGGTTCGCTCCCCAGCCCATGCGCCGCAACCAGGCGCACCCGCCGACACCGAGGGCCCTGATGACGCAGCTGACTCGACATCGGCCGAGATGATCCTGCCGTTGGGTCCGGAGCCTGTGATCCCATCCAGATCAACCCCTAGATTCACGGCAACGCGGCGAGCGTTGGGCGACGCCATCGTCCGTTGTGGTGCGGACCTCCCGCTTTCATCAGGTCCGACCGTGCCCTCCCCTTGGGGAGGCTGGTCTCGGATCTCCGTGCTGGTTCGATCGGCAGATCGATCTCCTCCGCTTGTTGGCGTTGCGAAACTCTCCCCGATCTCCAGTATCCAGCCCAATCGCTCTCCGCAGGAGTAGGTCTCGCCCACTTCCCCGGACTGCCGAAGAATTCCGGCGCCACCAGCTTCGACCTCAGTCTCCACCTTGTCGGTTTCGATCAAGAGCACTGCCATGTTCTCCGACACCTCAGCGCCGTCCGGAACAAGCCAGTCGGTGATCGTGCCGGCCTCCATGGTCAAGCCCAACTTGGGCATCAGGAACTCGGTGGCCACGATGGACTACCCGACTGGTGGCTGCAGGCCGAGACAGCTTCGGATTCCTTCGGCAATCCGGGCCGCATCGGGAACATACCGAGATTCGAGGGCTGGACTAAAGGGAACCGGAGTAAAAGGGGCAGCGACACGGCCGACTGGTGCATCGAGGTAGTCAAACGCGTACTCCTGGACCTGCGCGGCAATCTCGCCACCCAGCCCGCCAAAGCGAACGGCCTCGTGGACAACTACCACGCGATTGGTGCGTTGGACCGAGGCGACCACTGTCTCGATATCCAGTGGCTGAACAGTTCTCAGGTCAATCACTTCGCACTCGATGCCCTCAGTCGCCAGAACTTCGGCGGCCTCGAGAGCCTCGATCGCCATCCTGCTGTAGGTGACGACCGTCAGGTCGGATCCCTCCCGAAGCGTGGCGGCGACCCCAATTGGAACCTCATACAACTCTTGGGGAACGGTTCCGGAGAGCCCGAACATCTTCTTGTGCTTTATGAGCACCGTCGGGTTGTCCTCCCGGACACACGAGATCAGGAGTCCCTTCAGGTCGCGCGGATTGGACGGCGCGACGACTTTGAGCCCAGGTACGTGGCACAGCATGGCTTCGAGACTTTGGCTGTGCTGAGCTCCCGCCGAAAGACCTGCTCCTGAGTTCGTGGTGATCGTCAGCGGGAGGGAGGCCTTGCCTCCAAACATGTACTTGAGCTTTGCCGCCTGATTGGCGATCTGGTCCATCGAAACCAGCACGAAGTCCATGAACATGAGGTCGACGATGGGTCGCAGGCCGCAGACGGCTGCCCCGATTCCGAGTCCGACGATCGCTTGTTCGCTGATCGGGGTGTCGACCATTCGGCTCTCTCCGAACTCTTCAAGCAGCCCTGCGAAGCTTCCGAAGACGCCTCCCTGGACCCCGACGTCTTCGCCAGCGACGAAGATCTCGGGGTCCTCGGCCATCAGTTGGTGCATCCCTTCGTTGAACGCCGCTAGGTAGGTCAACTGTCGATCGGTTTCGTCTGGCTTTTTCATTGACCGTCCGATCGTGGCTCCGAATAAACGTGGTCGAGGAGCTCGTTCGGATCGGGATCTGGGCTGGACTCTCCGAAGGCCACCGCTTCTTGGACCTCTTCGCCAAGAGACATCCGAACTGCCGCGACGTCGCCCTCGGTCATGGCTTGCTCCAGAACGATTCTCGTTTCAAGCCGCTCTATGGCATCCAGCGCCTTCCACTCCTCCACCTCTTCATCTGGCCGGTACTTCATACCAAGGGTCTGGACACCGTGATGGTTGTAGTAGCGGTAGGTCTTGCACTCGACGAATGACGGTCCGTTCCCCTTTCTGGCCCACTGCAAGGCACCGAGGGCTGCTTTCCAAACGGCCACCGCGTCCATTCCATCAACAACGACGCTCGGCATGCCGTAGGCAACGGCTCGGCTAGCGACCTCATCGATCGCCATTGTCCGGTCCCTCCTCGTGTATTCGGCGTACTCGTTGTTCTCACAGATGAAGACCACCGGCAATTTCAGGGCAGCCGCCATGTTGGCCGCCTCGTGAAAGGCACCGATGTTGGTAGAACCGTCTCCAAAGAAGACGACTGAGACGTCGTCTGTTCCGCGGTATCGGTTCGCGAATCCTGCTCCAACCGCTATCGGGACGCCGCCACCCACGATCCCGTTTGCCCCAAGCATGTTTAGGTCCAGGTCACAGATATGCATGGACCCACCTTTGCCGTTGCAATAGCCAGTTGATTTACCCATAAGTTCGGCCATCATCTGGTTGAGGTCGCCGCCTCTGGCAACAAGGTGACCATGGCCCCGATGGGTCGAACTGATCTGATCGCCGTCCTGCAACGCGACACAGACTCCGGCAGCCACTGCCTCCTGTCCCACGTAGAGGTGGATGAAGCCAGGTATTCGCGCCTGTTCGAAGAGTCGGCCAGCCGCCTCTTCAAAGAGCCGGATGCGAACCATTCTCCGATGGAGATCCCTGAGGACTTCATCTGAGGGCTCGGCGATTGGTTCTTCAAACGGGCCGTTCATTTCACGTCCTCCATCGCCCACCTAATTGCTCGGCGGAGCAACTCGTAGTATTGCGGCAAGTCCCACGAACATCTTTCGATTTGGGGGTACCAGTCGCTGATGGGCTGCATGTCCCAGTGACCACGACAGTGGCCGAGGGTGTTGTAGAGAACAGCTCCCTCGTCGAGCGGGCGCAGGTACTGGACGAGATGGTGTTCCGGACCGTCCCGCCAGTCCGACTCCGCAAAAGAGGGGGCCTCCCCTCGCCACCGTGTGAAGATCAATTCCTCAAGAGAGTCCCGATCCGGATACTCCATCAGGTACAACTCGTCGTCGACCTCGAACGGATCAATGCCCGCTGTCAACCAGTGGTCGCCTGGTGACATCTCGACAAGATACGAAGCTATGGGAGGGTGGGCGACAAACTGGCTTCCGAGGATCTCAGCCCAATCCGGGAAGCAGCGCGGGGCTTCGACCCCTCGTGGCCCACCGAGATCCAGCGCGGCGTTTGTACCGTGCAAGGCCACAAGTCGACCCCCTCTGGAAAGCCAAGACCGAATCTCATGCTGGGCCTTCTCTGAGGGCCTCACGTCACAGGTGTAGCTGATGATGAAGTCGCTTGACAGGAGTTCTTCTGAGTCTTCCCAGTCGGAGGAGACCGTGGTCCGAACGTAGTCGTGGTCCGATAGAAGGGCTAGCAACTCCCGTCGGGCGAAGTCGATGTCGTGGAATCGACCTCCAGCGACCAGATGTGCTCTACAGCGGCGCACTGGATCCGTCAAAGTGTTAGTCACAAGGGCAACCCCTGATCGCTGCTACGGCGCCTAGTAGTCGACCCGCTTGAGAAACCCGCCGTCAACAGTGATGTTGGCGCCGTTGATATGGCGGGAAACATCGCCAGCGAGAAAAGCAACTACGGATGCCACGTCAGAAACTGTGCCCAACTCGCCCTGGGGGTGAGCTTGCCGCGTGGCTTCAAAAAACTCGGGTTTTGCAGAACTGATGACATCCCAATCACCACCATCAACCCAAACCGGCCCTGGGGAAACCACGTTGCACCGGATGCCCTCAGCACCTAGAACCTGAGCCTGTCCGAGTGTCCAGTTGGTCACAGCCGCCTTGAACGCGGTGTAACTACCAGAGCCGTTCGCAAAGTGCTCGGCTACTGCAGTAGTGCCGATACTGATGAGCGACCCTCCTCCATCTGCAAGTGCGGACCGTGACGCTGTGACCCCGGCAACCAAGGCCCGCAGATCGACCTCATAGTTCTTGATCCAGTCGCCAAGCACCTTCTGTGGCTTCGCCGAGGTGTTGTGGACGTAGATGTCGATGCCACCCAAGGCGGCTGCCGACGTTGCCACCCAGGCTTCCAGCGCGGCAACGTCGGACGCGTCTAGAGCCCCTCCTACCACGTTCCCGGTCTGGCCGAGGTCAGAGATGACGTCTCGGACCTCCTCCTCGTTACGGGCACAGATCGCTACTGACGCGCCCTCGGCGAGAAATGCTTCTGCTATCGCACGACCAATTCCCCTAGTCGCCCCTGTTACAAGCGCACTCTTTCCGGCCAGTCCAAGGTCCATGGGATACCTCCCTCATAAGTAACCATTCAGTTAATTCTATTCGATGACCTGGCTCGGGTATCGCAATAACAATCAACGGGGGATCTCTCTCCAGGCCAAGCCCTTGTCAACACGGGGTTCTCCGGGTAGCGCGAGAACCCGCTCACCCAGGATGTTTCGTTGCACCTCATCTGACCCACCGGCGATCCGATAGCCGGGGGCACCAAGGATGTGTTCGTTCCAGGCGTAGGTACCCCACTCCCCAGTATCAGCAACCAGTTTTGGCCCTAACACCTTGCAGACAACCTCTGAGATCAGATTCATGCCCTCGGTCCACATCAACTTCCCGAGTGAGCCCTCTGGCCCGGGGGTACCACTGCTTCTCAGGTCAGCTGCCCGACGGTTGAGGAGGCCTTCGACCCGCGTGTGGCTGTACGCGCGCATCAGTTCTTGCCGGATCACCGGATCCTCCGTGATTCCTGCAGCCCTTGCCGTTGCGAGCAGTTGACCCCACGATCCACCCGTGCGGGCAGCACCTCCGTCTTCGCCGGTATCGGACTTGTCCCGTTCAAAACCAAGCGTCGTCAAGGCAACGTTCCAGCCATCCCCCTCGCTGCCAAGCCGCAAGGAGTCAGGAATTCTGACGTCGCTAAGGAAGACCTCATTGAACGAAGATCCTCCGCTCATCTGCCGAATCGGTCGAATCTCGATCCCCGGCGATTCCATAGGGATCAGGAACGCAGTCAGTCCGCGATGTTTTTGCGCATCTGGATCGGAACGAGCAATCAACTCGCCCCACTCACAGAACTGCGCCCCAGAACTCCAGACCTTCTGGCCGTTGACGACCCACTCGTCGCCATCTCGTTCCGCCCTACATCCGAGCCCAGCGAGGTCGCTTCCCGCCCCGGGTTCTGAAAACAACTGGCAACATAATTCTTCAGCTGAAAGAAAGCGTGGGACGAATTCTTCGCTCTGGTCAGCAGTCCCGAGCAGGTCAACCGTTGGTGCTACTAATCTGGTTGTGACGCTGAAGGACTCGTGCCGCGCCGGCACGAAGTAACGTCGCTCCAAATTCGAAAACGCCAGAGCGTGTTCTCGAGTGAGGCCCATGCCTCCCTTTGACGTTGGCCACGCAACGGCGTGGTAACCAACCGTCGCCTTTCGTTGTTGCCATGACTTCAGGTCTTCGAGAAGTGACCGTTCCTCGCTTTCTGAGAGCGCGTGGAAAACCGCCACGCTGAACGCTCCCGCCCCCCAGGGAATCTCCTCATCTGCTGGTCCCCCGGATCTCCTCTGAGCATTCTGCTCGAGCCACTCCTCGGCCTCGACGAGAAACTCTCCGAGTGAGCCATCCACCTCGGGGAAACTAATCGCTCAGTAAGTTCAGTGTGGCATCAAGGTCCGGTGGTCCATGCCATTACGCTGAATCGGGTGACCCGCAAGTTGGCAAAACTCGGCAGGCCGCCAGACACCAACTCGGCAGCGACTCGTGGCCGCCTGATCGATGCAGCTCGAAAGTGCTTTGGCGAGTTCGGCTACGAAAGCACCACGAACCGGATGATCGCCGATCAGGCGGGCATTACCACCGGCGCCATCTACCACTATTTCGCTTCGAAACTGGACATCTTCTGCACTGTCGAGCAAGAGGTTCATCAGTACGTGTACCGACGCTTTGCTCTCGCTCTCGAAGGTCAAGAAACGATGGCCGGCAAGTTGGAAATGATGCTTGAGGCGGCGCATGGGCTACATCGCGATGATCCAACTCTCGCCAGGTTTCTTGCCTCTCATAGAATCGACTCCCAGCGTGTTCCGGAGTTGCGCGATGGTCTGCAAGCAAGGGGATGGCCGATACGCGACCAGTTCGTCGCGGACTTGGTGGCAGCTGGGATCGCCTCTGGAGAGGTGGGCGAGAAGTCGGGCCCGCTGATCGACGGTCTGATGAAGACGCTCACCGTCGGACTCACCGACGCGTTCCTCGAAGACCTCGAGGGCCAGCGATTGGCGATTGACGGGATCAAAGCAGTCCTAAGAGAAGGGATCGCTTTCGATGCCCAGGAGCCTCCTGGCTAGGTGGAGCCCAGCACGTCTCGGTTCCCCTCGGCCCACGAGATGCTCAGGGCGCGACGCGTTATTCGCCAACCAGCCCCTGTTCTTCGCAGTTGATCCTCATAGGTCCCGCCCACTAGCCAAGACGACCCGCCGGGGGCTCCGTCACGTCGGTGTTGGGCGATCAACTGGCATCGGCACGTTGCAAGGTCCGATTCCAAGGAGACCTGATGGCTGCCAACCAGGTGCTGGCTCACGTCCAGCGCGTCAAGGGTCTTCCGACAATGCTCCCTAATGGCCTCTAGACCACTAACCCTGGTGTGACCCAAGATCGCTTCCGCGTCGGGGGCGAAGATTGACTCGAGTTCATGCCATTGCCTGTCGTCCAATGCCCAGCAGTACGCGATGGTCAGGCCGATGATCTCCTGGACGTCGGAAAGCCGCCGGACCTCTGGGATTTCGGCCATTGCTCAACTCTAGACGTGGTTCAGCCGACTCTCTTCTCGTTGCCGGAGAAGCACGGCTCTTCGACCGTCCAAGCAACCGGTGCGCCCCACTGCTCGGAGTACACGACTTCATTAGCCGGCCTCCGTCGGGCCACGCCCCACTGTCCGAGTGGATAGCCAATTGGAACCATGCCATGCATCTGCCATGGGCCATCAGGTGGGAGCCCCAGCAGTTCCTCGACTCTCGCCCGCTGGACCTTGAGTAATGTCGTGATTGTCGTCCCCAGGCCCTCCGCTCGAGCGGCCAGGCAGAGGTTCCACAGGCAAGGAAAGGTCGTTGTCTCACCCCCGGCATGGCCAAAAACAAAGATCAGCATTGGCGGCTGGTCCAGATTGTCGGCCAGCCATTGGGCGGACTGGTCGATCGCGAACACCTGCTGATAGGCCGGATCCTCTTGGTCTCCCGAAGCCAACATCGACTGGGTGTGGGCATAGCGGGTCTGGTTCAACTCATCAAGGCACTCTCGGTAGATCCTCTGGATGGTCTGTCGAAGTTTCAAGTCGGTGACACAGAGGAATCTGAGTCTCATTTGATTGCCCGAAGACGGTCCGCGTATCGCTGCGTCAAAGAGTTTCGGTACCACGCCTTCGGGCAGGGAATCGGCTGAGAGGCGCCTCATTGCACGAGTTGTGTAGATGGCCTCCAGAACATCCATGGACCGCTCCTTTGGTTCCACCAACAATGGGGCAACCTATCTCGCAAAGATGAAAAGAAATAACCATTCGGTTAGTTCCTGCGGAACTTCGACAATAAGGTCCGTGTAGTTCGGTTCCGGAACCGTAAAGGAGTCATGCAGTGACGAATACTCCGACCGAGGTCGTGTCTTCTTTCATCGCCTCGATCGAGCGACGCGACGCTGCAGCCGCTGTCGCCCACCTTTCGAGCCAGTGCGAATACGACAACGTCCCGATTGGCAAGGTCCACGGGAAAGCGGCTGTCCTTGACATCCTCGAACCACTGCTTGGCTCCTGCTCAACGGTTGAATGGCCGGTGTTGCGAAGCGCAGCAGAAGGAAACTTGGTATTCAATGAACGAATTGATCGGTTCGAGATGGCTCACGGGTGGGTTGAACTCGAGGTCGCTGGAGTGTTTGAGGTAACGGACGGGGAGATCAGCCTCTGGCGCGACTACTTCGACCTTGCCACCTTCCAGAACCAACTCCCAGGATCCTGAAGCCGGTGCCCGAACACGGGCTGCAACAGCGAAAGAACGACGAGTAGCAAGGAGATCAGATGTCGGGTCGCCTGGACGGCATGGTTGCCGTCATAACCGGCGCTGCGAGCGGCATCGGCGCCGGAACAGCGCGCCGGTTCGTGGACGAGGGTGCGTCAGTCGTTCTCGCGGACATCCAACAGGAAATCGGCGAATCCCTTGCCGCTGAACTCGGCGACTCGGCGGCGTTCGCATTGACCGATGTGACGTCGGAAGATGATGTGGCAGCAGCGGTTGGCATGGCCGTCGCTCGGTGGGGCCAACTGGACGTGATGTTCAATAATGCTGGCATCCTTGGTGCAGTCGGGTCCATCGCTGACACCTCGGTCGAGGACTGGGAGAGAACCATCTCCGTCCTGCTGACGGGAGCGTTCCTTGGTTCGAAACACGCTGCTCGCGTAATGATTCCCAAGGGGTCTGGCAGCATCATCAACACGTCGAGCATCGCGGGTATCACCGGCGGCCTTGCTCCCCACGCCTATTCGACTGCGAAGCGCGGCGTGATCGGCCTTACCCAAACCGTCGCATCCGAGATGGCGGCCCATGGGATCCGAGTCAATGCCATCGCCCCCGGGAACACAGTCAGCGCTATGACCGCTGATGTTATGACTGGCGACCACAGCAATCTGGAACAAGCAGCGGCAGTAATCCAGTCGAAATCGCCACTAGGGATTGCTGGAGAAGTCGGCGACATCGCGGGCGCGGCTGTGTACCTCGCAAGCGACGAAGCCCGCTACATCACGGGACACACGCTGGTCATCGACGGCGGTCAGGTGAACGCTGGAACCGTCGCGAAATTTCATGTGGCCGAACCAGGCCTCCACTCCGAAGCGGGAAATCGAAACTGAGGCGGTTCTCGACCGGGCTCATCGTGCCATCCGGTCTGGGCTCGTTAAGACCCGATCGGGTCCGAGCCTCTCGTCTGCCTAAAGGGAGATGACGCTTCCTTTTCCACCGTCGTCTTGCCATCTCAACAAGCGACGTTCAAGGACTCCCATGACGAAGTTGAAGAGGAGGGCCAAGAAGGCGAGGATGAGGATCAGGGCGAACGCAGCCCCAAAGTTGAACTGGTTACTTGCCGTAATCAGTCGCTGGCCAAGTCCACGCTTGGAAGCGATGAACTCGCCGAACACTGCAGCGAGAATCGCATAGATGGACCCGAGACGAAGTGCTCCAAAGAGGGGTCCGAGAATCCCCGGTAGGACAACCAAACGGAATTTCTGCAGTTGGCTGGCGCCCAACGAGGAGGCCACGGTATCCAGATCGGGATCGATCCCACCGACAGCGGCCTGAACGGGAATCTGCACGATGAAGAAGACGATGATCGTGGCTAGAGCAATCTTGGATCCGATGTCCACGCCGTACCAGAGGATGAGGATCGGAGCGAACGCGACCTTCGGTGCGGCGTTGGTGATGATGAGGAATGGAGCAAAGATGCGAGCTAGTCGTCGGAACCTTCCAAGCAGTAGCCCGACGACCAGGCCTCCACTCGACCCGTAGACGAACCCGAGCAGTGCCTCAAGAGAGGTGACCTTGACGTCTCCCCAGAACACGCTGTCATCCCAGGTCTTGGTGATGTAGTCCCACACCCCACTGGGTGTACCTCGAAAGAGAGCGGGGATCTCTGGGAAGATCTCGAATCCAAGGAGCGACACTCCATCGAAGATCCTCTCGCTCTGCCACACCCAGAGGATCAGGGCGAGGAGGATCAGGCGCACAGCCTGGACTGGAAGGTCAACCCGGTCCAGCACCTTCCTGGCAGGAGAGCGCTTCAGGTCCAGGCTATTGACGTCGAACCGGATGGGTAGTCGTCCGGCACTGTGGTCCTGAGTTTCTCTCTCTTCGTCAGATGATCTCATCGCGCAATTCCTGCCAGATTTGGTGCTCGAGTTCTCTGAACTGGTCGTCAAATCGAAGTTCGTCAATGACTCGGGGTCTTGGTAGATCGACCGCTGTGTCACTCTTAATCCGACCCGGGCGTGCGGTCATCACGATGACCCTGTCCGCAAGCAGGACAGCTTCCTCTAGGTCATGGGTAACGAGGATCACTGTCGATCCTTCCGACTGTTCCCACAGGCCGACAAACTCCGACTGGACGGCCATTCTTGTTTGGGCATCGAGTGCCCCGAAGGGCTCATCTAATAACCACAGGGCGGGTTCGATAGCAAGTGTCCGCGCAATCGCCACCCGCTGTCGCATTCCCTGGGAGAGTTGGCTCGGGTAGGCGTTGGCAAAGCCGTCGAGGTGGAGCAGGGAGAGGAGTTCCTCAGCGCGGCGACGACGTTCCTGACGATTCACCCCATGGATCTCAAGGCCGAGTTCGACGTTGCGCCGCGCACTACGCCATGGGCTTAAGGCTGCGCGGGCCAGCATGTATCCGATGTCTCGACTTGGTCCGTCGACCTCCTGCCCGTTTCGCTTCACGGTGCCCGCAGTGGGCGGGATCAGACCCGAGAGGAGGTTAAGGATTGTCGTCTTCCCGCAGCCGCTAGGCCCGACGATTGCGACGAACTCCCCTGCTCCAATCTCAAGGCTCACCGTGTCCAAGGCAAGAACCGAGGTGTCATCTTCAGCCCCGAAAACAAGCGAAACGTCTTCTAACCCGACCGCGGGAGTTGGCATATGCAGCTCAGATTCGAATCAAGAAGCCTGGATACTGGCACCTAGGGGGCCCGGCATTAATGCCGGGCCCCCAGGTGCACAGGTATGTAGTGCCTATCCGATCAGCAGCTGGGCTCGAGAATGAGGTCGTCTGCTGTCAGGACACTCTCTGCCTTGCCCACCTCTACCGACAACTCACCAATGGTGGAGATGATGTCTCGGTCGGCCTCTCCGGTCAGGCTGAACTTGTTCGTGTACTTCGAGACGATTGCCGTCACCAAGCCCCGGTTGTCTATCGGCAGGTTGTCAAGCGCGATGTCTACGACCGCCTCCAGGTTGGCCGGGTCGGCGATCATCGCCGAAGCCCGGTTCAAACCAGCCGAGAAGGCACAGATGACATCCGGGTTCTCCTCGACATAGCCCCGGAAGGACGTCTGGCTCAGGCCAGGCCAGTGGAGACTCGACGGTCCCTCGTTCTCCATCAGGGCAAACGGCTGGTAGCCGATGCCCTGCAGCCCTGCGATGACCATGAACGGATCGAAGGTGACCGTCCACTGCGTCGTATCGCTGACCAGTCCTGAGAGCGGGTCAAGTCCGACGGCGACGTAGGTCTGGTTCTCAGGATCGAGACCAGCAAGCCGCATGAGCTCGCGGGCCAGGTCCTCAGCGGCGGCTCCGCGAGCCACCACGCCGACGCTAGTCCCGTCGAGGGCCGCCATGACTTCCTTCCAATCGGCACCCTCCGGAACTGGGAAGTCGGCATCAACGATGACGTCGAAGAGGTTGACCTCCAACTGCTGATACCAGCCGACAACATCAAA
>Ga0208522_1001827_pt1 | contig 13254 bp, 11 predicted proteins | sample ETNtaG_25_FD_185763 | JGI IMG/M metagenome (GOLD analysis project Ga0208522, IMG submission 185763) | Marine microbial and viral communities from oxygen minimum zone, Eastern Pacific Ocean - ETNP201302SV86 (SPAdes) (version 2) | ecosystem: Environmental > Aquatic > Marine > Oceanic ... | reverse complement strand
TGTCCTCTTAATAGATTGTATTTCGTAGACCACAATTACATCGTCTTCTTTGAATTTCCCCGCGCCATCAATGCCGATGCCGCATTCCATACCTTCTTTTATTTCTTTCACATCATCTTTAAATCGTTTCAAGGAAGTGACAGTCCCTTCATGTATTACTTCATCATCCCGAATCAGCCGCGCTTTGGCACCGCGCACGATGATGCCTTCATCTACTCGTGATCCAGCAATAAAACCCTGCTTTGGTACCTTAAACATTTCCAGTACCACGGCTCGACCTACTATCTCTTCTTTTAATTCAGGTTCCAACAATCCTTCCAGGGCCATTTTGACCTCTTCTTCTGCGTTATAGATCACGTTGTAAGAGCGGATATCCACCCCAGCTTGTTGCGCCTGTAGTTTCGCGTTGGCATCCACTTGTACATGAAAAGCTATGACCACTGCTCCAGAGGCAGCTGCCAGCAAAACGTCGGATTCAGTAACAAGACCAACGGACTTGTGAATGATTTGAATGCCGACTTCCTCATTCCTTATTTTTTCTAGTGTTTCACTCAATGCTTCGATGGAACCATCTACATCACCTTTAATTACAAGTGGCAGTGTTTTCACAGATCCTTCCTTGATTTTCGCCGAAATGGAATCCAGGGTCGTGGCTTTGATCTTGCGTTGATCGATCTCTCGTTTGGTGCGTTGCCGATCTGCTGCCAGACGTTTTAGATCACGTGCATCATCAACAACTGAAAAAATGTCCGCTGCCTGAGGTACTTGGTCAAAACCTAAAACCTGCACTGCTTCTGAAGGCAACCCTTCCTGGATTCGTTGTCCACGCTCATCCATAATGGCACGAACCCTGCCAGCATAATTGTTACAAATAAATGGATCACCCACTTTCAGTGTACCTTTTTGGATCAATATAGTAGCCATGGGGCCATGGCCCTTGTCTAGCTTTGAGTCGATCACTGTGCCGCGGGCCTTTGTATCCTGATTCGCTTTCAATTCCAGCACTTCTGCTTCCACTAGTATCGATTGCAACAGGTCATCTATACCCATACCATTTTTTGCCGAAATCTCTACACCTTGAATTTTACCGCCCCAATCTTCAAGTAATACCTCATTATCTGCTAATTCTCGTTTTACCCGATCTGGATCAACATCTGGTAAATCCATCTTGTTAATTGCCACCACTAGTGGTACACCCGCCGCCTTGGCATGACTGATCGCCTCTGCTGTTTGGGGCATGACGCCGTCATTTGCCGCCACCACCAGGACAACAATATCGGTGATCTGGGCGCCGCGGGCACGCATTGCAGTAAATGCTTCATGTCCTGGTGTATCCAAGAAAGTGATTCGTTTACCTTCTTTCGGTAAATCCACCTGGTAGGCCCCCGTATGTTGAGTAATACCACCCGATTCACCGGCAACGACATTAGCATCCCGGATATAGTCCAGTAATGATGTTTTCCCATGGTCCACGTGACCCATAACAGTCACTACTGGCCCTCGAGGAATAGCCTTTTCGATGTCTTCCTGTGATTCATCCAGGGAGAACAATTCTTCCGCAACGTCTTCTACTGCTTCTGCCTTATATCCGAAAGTTTCAGCTAACATTTCAATGATGTCCCAATCCAGACGCTGATTAATGGTAGCAAGCTTTCCTAAGGATATACATTCTTGAATGATATCACTGGGACTCAATTCCATGATTTTCGCTAGTTCGTCAACACTAGAATATTCTGGGATTTGGATCTTTTGGACATCATCCTCGGCAATTATTTCATCGGCAACTTGTTTGCGGTCCTTTTTGTATATTTTTTTCCTGGTTTTCTTATCCATCCTGGCGAGTGTCTGTTTCACTGCATCTTTGGCCGAACGATTCGCTGGATCCTGCTGCTTATCAGTTCTGATAGGCGGTTTGCGTGTAATAATACCGATTTTCGACTTGATCTCGCTCAAGTCAATCTTACGCAGCTTGTGCTGATTTGATTTTACTGATTTTTCCTGTTTTTCCTGTTTTTTCTGTTTTTTCTGTTTGGCTTGCTCAGCCTTTTTTTGTTCATCCTCTATGGCCTTTTTTTCCGCCTTTTGCTTTGCTTTTTTCTCTTCCTTTTTTTCGAGCGAACGCTGTTCATCAAGGCTTAAGAGATTTAGTTTTTTCTGAGCCTTCTGCTGTTCATCAATGCGTGTCTGGTGAATCTCACGACGAACCTGTTCTTTTCGAAACCGATCAATGTCTTCCCTTTCTTTATGAAATTCCGTCTGAATCATATCTTGTATATGTTTGTCCACAGGGGACATATGGCTTGCTACTTCAACACCCTTGTTTTTCAAAAAAGTAAGTATTTCTGTATGGGATATATTCAAGTCTTTGGCAATCTGAAATATTCGTGTTTGTCTTGTAGCCATATAGATTTACTTACTTTTCTCTTCCAGTGTCAATTCATCTTCCGCAATAGGTGTTTTATCCGCGGCAGTCTTTGACTTATTATCTTCTGCTTTTTTCGTTTTTTGTTCATCTGCAGATTTTTCTTCCGTTGCAGATTCACCTAAGGCTGATTCCTTTTCTTTCAAGTCATCCAATAATTTTTCTACGTTCACTTCCTCTTTAACCTCTTCTTCATTGTTTGCTTCAACATAATTAGCCACTAAGTTAAAAACATCTTCAAGTGTTTTCTCACCAAAGCCATCAATCGCCAAGATTTCTTTTTCATCAGCATTTAGTAGATCAGATACACTCACAATTCCTGCATCATCTAATAATTTAGCTTTTGCTGGTGTGAAATCAGGTATCTCAGCCAACGGTGTGGCTTGCTGTTTCTGATTACGGTCATATTCTTTCTTGCCAAACGCGTCAATTCGGTAATTCGTTATTCGTGAAGCCAGGTTGATATTGACCCCACCGCGGCCAATTGCAAATTCCAGTTCATCGTCATTGAATAAGGCAATACAATATTTATCATCTTCATCAATATAAAGGTCTAGTGGTGTGGCTGGAGAAAGAGCCCTTGATATGAGTACTTCAGGTTGTTCACTATAATTGACTATATCAATTTTTTCGTTATTTAATTCTCTAACAATGGCCTGGATGCGACTTCCGCGCATACCTACACAGGCACCAACCGGATCTATCCGGCGATCATTGGATCGTACAATGATTTTGGATCGATCCCCCGGCTGACGTGCAATGGCCTGAATATCAATAATACCGTCTTCTATTTCAGGTACTTCCATTTCAAATAGTTTATATAGAAAATGATTATCGGTTCGGGAAATAATAATTTCCGGCCCGCGCGGCGTAACTTCCACTGATTTTACCACCGCCCGTAGCGTATCACCCCTGCGGTGCCGTTCTGTTACGATCTGTTCCCCTCTTGGCATCAGCAGTTCCGCCTGGTCAATATTTATGTAAATATTGTCTCGCTGCATCTGGCGTACCGTTCCAATGACTATTTCACCTATCCGCTGCGAATAATCTTCATAAACATATCGTTTTTCCACATCCTGCAGGCGCTGACTGAAGAATTGTTTTGCTGCCGTTACCAGTCGCCGACCAAAAATGCTAGGGTCGATCACTTCAACGAAGGAATCACCAACCTGAAAATTCTCTCCCGGCGCTAATTTTAGAGCTTCTTCCAGTGTGATTTCCAATACTGGATCCATCAAATCATCCACAATTTCTCGCTCTGCATATATTTCTAGTTCACCTTTGTCAAGATTCACAATCACACTGCAGTTCGAAGAGTCTCCTCGATCGCGCTCAACCAGATGCAGAAACAGTTGCTCAATTATAGAACCCAATTCAGAGCGATCCACATTCTTTTCACGCGCAATTTCTGAAAATACATCGATCAATTCTCGATTAATCAAATTCGACCTCCTCAAACACTAAAATTTTATTAATACCTTGGCATGGATAATATCAGTTAATAAAACCCATTCATCAACGGAATTTGTTTGCTTTATAAGAACGCTATCATTAGAAACCTCAAGTAATTGTGCTTCAATACTGTAATGATTACCGTTTTTTTCAATAGTAATACTTATAACTCTGCCAATATTTTTTCGGTACTGATAAACGTGCTTCAACGGTGCATCAATACCAGCCGATGAAACATGCAGCACCATACCATCAGGGTATTCTTTATCAATAATTCCCGAATCATTTATGGCTCTAGAAACAGTTGTGGTCAAATCTAGGTCCACCGGCTTTTCCGCATCAATAACACAATTCACTACACTCTGATGATAATCTTCTTTTACATCCAGCAGGAACACACCATCGGGTAGTAATGCCTTAATATGTTTTTGTATCATATCCATTTCTAAGAAACGAAAAGTGGGCGCATGCACCCACTTTTCATCGGCCAAAAATATCCTATTTCTTTGTTTTTTACAAGGGCTAATAGCCGTTCAATTTGGCAAATTCAATACGTCCGATTAATTCTTCTGCCCTACTATTCACAGGCGAACGCGGCGCTGCTTCATCTAATACTTTTTGTACCAGTTCTTGGCTACGGCTGAAATCATCCATTTTCAGCAGTACATCAGCTAGATCCAGGGTAATGCTCTGTTCCTGTTGTACGATCTTCGATTTATCCAGGGCCTGTTCATAATAATTTATCGCAGATGCCTGATCACCATCTTCTAAGGCAATGAAACCCAGCATCTTGTAGATACTTACTGGAAACTGGTCAAGCTTGAAGTTCGCGTCAACGATCTCATTCAGGTATGAAAATGCCGCCAGGTAATCCTTATCGTTAAAATGAGCGCGGGCTAGGTAATATTTTGCCAAAGTACCAGCTTCATTATTATCATATTCATCCGCAACAAATTCAAATTGCAGTGTAGCATTATCTAAATCACCACTAGCCAAGGTGATTAGTGCTTTGCCAAGAGATTCCGCACCTGCATCTTTGCTTTTTTGTAAATTGTTCCTAAAAAATAACAAGGCCACTATAATGGCCATTGTACCTAGCACCAAGCGCGTATATAATATTTTGTTTTCATCTACATTATTCTTGGCTTTGGATAGGAATTCTATATATGGATCTTTTTTTAATTCTTTTTTAATAATCTTTCGTCTTGGTTTTAACATGCTTTCTCCATTTTTACCTGTGCCCTTGGTAGGAATCGAACCTACATCTAATCCTTAGGAGGGATCTATTCTATCCATTGAACTACAAGGGCTAGCCGCGAAATTAGTTAGGTTTGAAAAATTAATCAGCGTTTTTCAGCGGTCAAGTTCCTAGTCATTAATTCCTTTACAGCCTCTAACGGGTTCTTGTTATCGAAAAGGATACCGTATACTGAATTAGCAATGGGCATTTCAATATTATATTTTTCAATAATGCGCGGAATTGCGCGGCACGTGTTGACCCCTTCCGCAATCATATCCATGTTATCTGTTATTTCCTGCAGAGATCTTCCACGTCCAATCTCTTCTCCTACGTAGCGATTTCTGCTATGTTTACTTAGGGCAGTCACTAGCAAATCGCCAATCCCACTGAGGCCTGAAAAGGTCGATTTTTTAGCGCCCATAACGAGACCAAGGCGGGTCATTTCTGTGATACCGCGGGTCAGGATAGCCGCTTTACTGTTATCCCCGTAACCAATACCATCACAAATACCTGCTGCAATAGCCATAACATTCTTTAGAGAACCACCTATTTCCACCCCTAGTATATCATTATTTCGATATACCCTTAAAACTTCAGTAGACAGTAGTTCCTGGATCGTTTTTGACGTAGTGTTTTTGGGGCAGGCGGCCACAAGTGTTGTAGGTAGTTTGCGGACTACCTCTTCAGCATGACTGGGCCCATAGAGAGAGACGATCTGGTCGCTATCTATATTGGACTCCACCTGAATTAATTGACTCATGGTCATCAAGGTGTTAAGGTCAATTCCTTTGGCCAAGTTAACAATTATACTTTGAGCTTTCATGCCGAGTTCCACCCTAGGTATCAATTCCCTGATACTGTGGGACGGTGTAGCTAGGATAATAATATCCGCACTTTTCAATGTGTCGTTTAGGTCAGAGGTAAATACAATTTTCTCATTAAATACTAGGTTAGTAAGGTTTGGGTGTTTCCGCGTTCGGGCCATTTTCGCTGCTTTTTCCTTATTGCGCTGCCAAGCAATAACTGTCAGCCCTTTTTCCGCTAGCAATTGGGCGACTGCACTGCCCCAAGTGCCACAGCCCAATAGTGATATTTTATCCATAAAATTAATCCGCGTACATAGATTCAATCACTGAAGACCAATTTTGATCAATCTGTATTCTGCGAATTTTTAATGTGGGGGTTAATTCACCATCATCTATTGTGAAATCTCGTGGAAGAATTGAAAATTTCTTTAATTGCTCCGGGTTGGAAAAACGATTATTGAGTTTTTTAACATCCTGTTCAATTTCTTTAAAGGTATCCTTACTATCCGTAAAATCAGCAAGACTAAATCCATTTTCTTTAAGCACGGTTAATTGTTCATTTGGATCTTTTGGAATTTTATTTCTTTCAACATGAACTTTATCTCTTAAAATCACCCCAACATCGAGAGTAAATAATGCTGTACAGTATTTCCTTTTATCTCCGACTAAGTAACACTGCGAAACCAAAGGTATGGACTTCATTGTTTCTTCAATTACAAGCGGAGCAATATTCTTTCCTCCAGAACTGACGTATATTTCTTTTTTCCTGCCTGTTATCGATAAGTAACCATCTGCATCAATTTTTCCTATATCACCGGTATGGAGCCATTCATTAAGCACGGTTTCATTCGTTGCGTCTGGGTTATTATAATAACCCTTCATTACATGTTTTCCATGAATTAATATTTCGCCATCATCTGCTATTTTTATTTCCGTTTCATTTATAGCTTTTCCAACAGTACCAATTTTATTGTTTCCTTTATAATTTGTAGTAGCGATCGCCGTATTTTCAGTCATTCCATACCCTTCATAGAGTGGAATATCCAAAGAAAGAAAAAGTTTTAATATTTCAGGGTTTATCGGAGCTGCTCCAGTTCCAGCAAAACGGGTATTGGAAAAACCAACAGCATTTTTTAATAACCCCTTGAATATTGATGATACAAATGGAATTTTTAGTCCAACTTTAATTACTGTTTTGCTATCAATTACCGATTTTAAGTTTGAATATATTTTCTCATATATTCTAGGAACACCAATAAAAAGGTGAGGTTTGACTTCTTTAGCATAATCAACAACGTTCAAAGGACTATCAACAACATGCAGATGTAAAGCATCTTTAATCCATGAATGATTATCTACCAACTGTCCAAAAACATGAGCTAATGGCAACCAGGATACATATTTCTCTCCCTGATTAAATTCTAAGATTTCTTGAGACCTAGAAACCTCGAAACTCCAATTAGCATGTGTAAGTTCTACGCCTTTTGGATTACCAGTTGTACCTGAAGTATAGATTAAGGACGCAGTATCATTCACATTGATATTATTAAGCTTAGCATGAATTTCAGATTCATTAATATCGCTTCCATAGTTTATGAAATCATCCCAGTTCACCATCTTTTCATGATTCGATTGTTCTATATTTTTCATTAGAACTACATGTTGAACGTGATCCAACTTTTCAAGAACAGGAAGAATCCTATATTGAGGCATCTTTTTCTTTTCCCCATTATCATTTGGGTTATTCCCAAGAAAAATAATTTTAGCGTTGGAATTCTTGACGATCCATTCAACTTCATCAGATGAGCAAGTATGATAAACGCTTGCAACTACAGACCCTAACATCTGCGTAGCTGCATAAGAACCAAACCACTCTTTCCGGTTATAACTATAGATACAAACCTTATCGTTTGGTTCTATACCAAGTGCAATCAAGGATTTTGCTATTTGATAAACAAAATCACGAAATTCTAACCATGTATCCGTATACCAATCATCGTTCTCATCTTTAAATGAAAATGCAGGTTCATTTGGATAATCTTTGGCATTTCTAATTAGTCTTTTTGGTGTTATCATTATTTTTTCCATAAGAGAATTTGTATTATTTAACTGTTAGGAATATAGTTTTAATTCTATGATTAAACAATTCTACGTCCTTGACATATAAATATTTAACTTAATAAGTTCAGACTAATATATTAATTATTTGAACAAAGCCGGGGTGGCGGAACTGGTAGACGCGTCGGTCTCAAACACCGATGGGGGCAACCCCGTGCCGGTTCGATTCCGGCCCTCGGCACCACATTCTGGTTTAAATAATTAGCTTGCAAATAGCTTATTAAACTTTTACTTTAAGATAAGAAGGTGCTGGTTTGGTACCTTTGGTATGTGGAAGGGGTAGATCTTCACTTTGTTCCGAGGTCATCGTGAAATCTACCCCACTTTTTTATATTCAGTTTCATATAAATTATCGGTTTATTTACCAATATTTCCGTCGGTAAAGATCATAATTTCCCTTGTAAATAATTTGCTTTAAGTACTAACTGTATAATGTAAAACTAACCTGAATAGTTAGTTTAATTAATTTCCTTAAATAAACTATTTGGTGGAAAAATCCTAGAATGTGTAGCTAGTCTAGTAAAAAATAATGGCTGGTGATCTCAACAACCATTTCATTATAATCTAAATAAAATTTTATTTTTTCTTCTCTTTTTCTTCTTCTGGTACGCCAAAGACCTTATCATTAAGTACCTTAATCTCACTTTGCATAACCGTTATTGTCTGTTTGATTTCCGCCCGTTCACCCTTACTTCGCCGCCGCTCACGGTTAAAACTATCAGTCAGATCTTGAATATCATCTTCAACATTTGCGAACTGCTTGGCTACCGTACGATCCAATTCATCGAGATTATATTGTACTTCTTGAATAGCATTGCCCAGTGAATCAGTGACATATTCAATATATTCGGTGTTAGCAATAATATCCTGTTGTGCTTTCTGTAGGTGTTTACCCCGTCCTATAAATTGTAAATTTAGCTTACGCAAATCTTCCCTAAACTCATTATGAACCACATCTACATGTTCTAAATCATTCTTATTTAATTCGTCCATCCGCGCAATCATATTAGTAGCCATATATTGAAAATAACCAGCTACCCCAATCAATACTATTAACACTCCAAAAATTATCTTGTCCTTTACGCTCATTAGATACTGTCACTCCTTAAATTATCCTAATTGTTCTAACTTTTTCTCCCATTCACTCATTTCCCGATCACCTTCTCCTGTAGGCCCTACGGACGCTTCCCCATTCGTTGTTTCTTCAGCCACGGTCGGTTTAGTTTCTCTCGCGATAAGGTCCGCAAGGATTTCTTTTTTGTTGGCAGCATTTTCTAACATTTGCTCCATTATATCACCTACTTCATCTTTGAAATCCGTCACAGTGTATTCTAATCTGGCCACAAGTTCATCAAGGATAACCTTGCCATAACTATCACTAACCCCATCAAGGAATTCACTTAATTTAGCAGAAAGCATGGCCGCAAGCTGGTCTTTAGTATTTATTTCACTAGCCATATATGATACTCCAAATTACCGATAGTTAAATAAAATACGAAATTTAATTTCATGCCAGCAACAGCACTTTACAAATAATTTTTTAAGGATTCAAGCACTGGCACGCAAGGTGATATCTTTTACCTCCACCAGGCCGTATTTTGTAAATTCATCAATAATAGGGTAAAATATGGATCGTTGTAAACTATATGGCAGCTTGTCTGATACTTCAGTCTGGATCAAATCCTTACCACCAATGCTAGCTTCGGAATCACGTTTAAAAACTTTTCTTTGGGCAACAATAATCACTTCTACTCGGTCTTCAACCAACACCGCGATTCGGAATTCATACTGCCTGATATCTTTCTTCACACCCTGTATTTTTGTCAACATGAAGAACCCCTCCGGAGCTACTAGGTCAATTTTGTAACCCAAATCCAGCAAAGAACTTTTGGCCAATTCCAAAGCCTCATCTTGTGCGCACTGATAATTGAAATAGCGGATCATTCGCGGGCGTTCTGGACAGAACGAAAATTGTACAGCTAAAACGACTAAGAGTACTGGTCGCAGCATGAAAATATATATGGTCAGTAAATATCAAATATGGACGGTGGCGGTTCTTCCACAATTATTTCTTCAGCCATGATCATGTAATCAGGATTATAGTAGACCAATTTCATAATAGACATATCATTACCAAATATATTCAAGTCATTTTTCGGCACTTGAACAATACTATTCAGCAACAGGCTTATTTTTACCGGAGATACATTCCAGGATGAAAAATAAAACGCCCTCTCAAACCCAATATTGACAATATCATGTACACCCATAGCGCCTGATTCGATACGGTCCGTCGTTTGTGGAAATCCATATACTTCTGAAAGGCTTCTTTCGACCTGCGTGAATAATTCCAGATGGGATTCATAATCAGATGGATCCAGGGAATATTGAATTTCTACTTTCCAGAACCCGCTATCGGAGAATACATATTCTATGATCACAGCTTCCTGTCCAAGAAAACCAGACATTTGTAATGCTGTACTATCGCGAATAAACATTGATTCTCCCATATATTGTAAGTTTGGCCTAGAACCCAGTGGCGCACCCCACATAAATCCCTTATAGCCATAATCGAGATCCATCGGAGGACCAATCGTATCTACTGCAGCACCAAGTGAATCGCCAACCCAGGCTAATGAATCATTGCTAGTTGTATCTTCAGCGGCGCCAGTAACAGCAGATGGATCCGCTGTAGCATTACTTCCTTCTTGGGCCGTCAAGGCGGTAAAAGCCGTCAGGATAAAAATAGTTCGGTTCATTGGGAACCCGAGGTAACGGCTGTTACAGTGTTTAGTAATGTACCAACCATGTGCGTTAAAATACACACCAATCTAAGATGTAGGCAAGGTCAAATATATTAATTCAAAACCGTCCCAACCCGGTCAAATCTGGGCAGTTTGTTTTTAAAATTTAATGACATATAAACAAATAATGCTTCCCCCAATAGATATTTTCGTGGTACAAAACCCCAAAAACGTGAGTCATAGCTATCATCCCGGTTATCACCCATGGCCCAGAAATAATCTTGTTCAACGGTGTAGTATGGTATTTTTTTGATTGATTTACCATCTAGATACAATTCACCGTTAGGTAAATTGTTCATCCAAGGATTAATTTTATTCCCCAGTGGATAATAATCATCAAAAACGGATTCATTTTTTTTTCTGCGCAGTAGGTTCTCTGGGTCTGTCATAGTAAATACATATTCCCTAGACTCACTCTTTATGGTGAGCTTGTGTCCATCAAGGACAATCAAATGAAGAAGTAATTGAGCATTGGCAGGATTCACCGCAATTTCATCTCCTTTTTTAGGCACACGAAGTTGTTTAAAATGATCTTTATTCCCCTTATTGCCTAAAAATATCATCGGATTATTTCTACCAGGTTCATCCATTCTTCCTTGAAATTTTCCATGTTTCGGTTGAGCATATTCTCGACCATTCACGTAAATACGCCTGGCCCGAATTTCTATGGTATCCCCCGGTAAGGCAATGCAACGTTTTACATATTTTTGGTGCGTATCCCGTGGATACTTGAAAATGATAATATCACCTTGTTTGGCTTTGCGAAATTGTGGAAAAACGATATATGGTAGGTCAAATCCGATATCAGTATATGGGATTCCGACCCAATCCGGTGTTCGCATACCATAAACAAAGCGATTCCCAATAAGGAAATCACCAGTCATGATCGTGTTTTCCATACTACCTGTGGGCACGATATATGCTTCAACAAGAGTCGCTTTCAACAAAAAGGCAATCATTACCAAAATTGTAAGTGAACGAACTTCCTTATAGATTTTGGATTCTTTCATAGAATTAGAATTTAGAATATTTCACGATCGGATAAAAAATAAACATTATGCGTCTAAACTTATGCATTTAAAATGTTTGAACTTCGGTGGCAACGGTTGAAGGTAGACACAGATCAAATCCACGGAAATATCTTTTTTAACCTGCATGTCTACAGCGTATTTGATTATAGCTTCCTTCAGATTTTTTAATTTATTTTGATCAAAATTTTGCTCTGATGTGTGGATATGTTTTTTATCATATGTTTTTACCTCTATAAAAAATATTTTTCCATTCTTTTCGGCAATAATATTGATCTCACCATAAGGATCACACGTTTCATTCATGGATAGTATTTCGTAATTCCTTTCCACCAAATAAACAGCCGCAACCTGTTCTCCCCATTGTCCGATTTTATCCTCTTTTTGCAACCAAGATAATGTAGGCATTGCAGCTACAACTGGCTTGAAAGTCTTCCGATGAATAGCACATGCTTTATTAAGTTGAAGTTTTTCCATATGTTCCCTGGTTCCGTAACCTTTATGTTTTTTGAAACCATATACGGGAAAAATTATATCGTACTGTTCCATCATATTATCACGTGTAACCTTAGCAATAATAGAAGCCGCTTTAATTACATCGACTGTTTGGTCTCCCTTTATGACCCCTTTGTTCGGTATTATCTGTGTTGACAATCCATAGCCATCAATTAAGGCCTGATCGGGTGTTTGTTTTAATTGACCCAAGGCCATTTTCATGGCCTGCTGAGTAGAATACAATATATTGGTTTTATCAATTTGAACTGCTGAAATAATTCCTACGCCAATAGCGATGGCTTGCTGATTTATATCAATAAATAACTTCGATCGTTTTTTTGGGGTTACTTTTTTAGAATCATCAAGTCCTACTAGATTATACGAATTTGGTAGAATCACTGCAGCAGCTACTACAGGTCCGGCTAAAGGACCTCGTCCTGCTTCATCTACTCCTGCTATTATTGCCATATTATTTTATTTATTTAACCTTTCATTCAGTCTAATTGCCAGTTGCCAGTTCAAAGAGGTACGTGTAAACTTAACTCTTCAACTTTATTTGATTAAACGTGAAAACTAAATGAATAACGCACGCGCCGGTACAGTTGCTTTTGGGATCATATTTCTTATCCTGATAATATTTGGTGTAGAATTTTATGATCAGGTCTGGTCTTTTCCAGACTTTTCACCCGTTCCACTTATGATTATAGCACTTGTTGGAACAGGAATTTTTGTTACAATAAAGCTTGGTTTTCCACAGATACGTTACTTCCGTCACGGTATAGATGTGACGCGCGGTATTTATGATAATCCTGATGATGAAGGCGATTTAAACCATTTTCGAGCCTTAACAACTGCCCTTTCAGCAACAGTAGGAATTGGAAATATTGCC
>Ga0208522_1001820_pt1 | contig 13285 bp, 9 predicted proteins | sample ETNtaG_25_FD_185763 | JGI IMG/M metagenome (GOLD analysis project Ga0208522, IMG submission 185763) | Marine microbial and viral communities from oxygen minimum zone, Eastern Pacific Ocean - ETNP201302SV86 (SPAdes) (version 2) | ecosystem: Environmental > Aquatic > Marine > Oceanic ... | reverse complement strand
AAGGATTTAGATCGACTTGGCAAGAAGGGATTGTTGCTTGCGCCTCAACTCTGAGAAGGGCAGTGGATATGCCTGCTGAGGAAAGACATTTGGCCGATGTTGTTGCTCCGATGATTAGGGATGTTGGTTTGGCTCTGGCCATGGGTCAGACGCCGATTGAGGTTTTTTCTGCCCAGATGGGTAAGGCGGACTCATACATGAATGGCGGACATGTTGGATATGGGGGAAGGGATCTCCACATTGGGAATTGGGAAAAGAGGATTTTGCCACCTACTGCGCCGCTTCCAATCGCAAGTGCGACAACCACAGGGGTGGCTCTGGCATCGAAAATTACGGAGGCCGGAAGGTTTCATCTGGCACCAGTTGGGGAAGGTTGCAGCAGTAGTGGCGAGTTCTGGGAGGCGATGAATCTAGCTGGAACCCGGGGTCTGCCAATTTGTTTCATGATTCAGAACAATCAGATAGCATTGGATACTTTTGTTTCAGGGCAATCTGGCGCTGAGACTTTTGGTGATAAAGGACATGCGATGGGGATTCCTGCTTGGACAATAGACGGATCGGACCCTGCTAGTTTTTACTCCTCCACTGCAACTGCTAGAGAGTTTGCTTTATCTGGAGGTGGTGCGACACTGGTTCATGTCGAAACAATGAGGGGTTGCGGACACGCTCATCATCATGATGATCTGTATTTGGGTGCTTCAAGCGGCAACCCTCCTGGATACGTTGATCGGGACCTTCTTACATATTGGTCTGAGAAAGATCCTCTCCCAAACCATAGGGAGTTAATTGTTAGAATGGGATGCAGTGAGGAAGAAATTACTGAAATCAATGAAGAAGAGCTTGCATTAGTATCTGCGGCGAGAAGGGAAGTTGAGTTAATGGAGTGGCCAGAGGGGCATACAGTTACAAGAAGCGTGACTTCCTTGTATGATGCTCAGAGTCATGAGGCGCAACTTAGTAGGATTTCTGATGAATTGGTCGCTAATGAGGCCGGATTAAAGGTTGGGGAGAGTTCCTTGGAATTCTCAAATTCGGCAAATTCTTGGACATACAGCAAGGCGATTCAAAATGGACTTGTTGATTTGGCTGAGAAGTATGGTGATGAGATCGTATTTATGGGTGAGGACATGGAGATTGCGGGCGCTTTTGGAATCAATCTGCCATTGAAGTCCAGGGGCCATCAGGATAAGCTTCTCGATATGCCCCTATCTGAATCGATAATTGTCAACTCTGCTGCTGGTGCGGCCTTGGGAGGAATGCGCCCGGTGGCGGAAATACAATTTGGAGGATTTGCTGCCCTGGCCATGAACGCATTGGTCAACAATGCCGCGCAGTTGCGTTGGAGATGGGGGGCAGAAGTTCCGATGACAATTAGAATACCTCTCGGTGGAAAGACCAGAAGCGGCCCGTTCCATGCAAATATGATTGAGTCTTGGTTCACCAATGATCCAGGATTGGTGGTAGTTTCCCCTAGCACCCCTCAGGATGCATACGACCTGCTAATTGAGTCGCACTCGTTGAATGATCCAGTAGTTTTCCTAGAGCATATTGGACTTTACGGACTTAGAGGGGGGAAAACTGGATGGGGTGAATCAATAAACCAATTAGTCGACACTGAAGCCGTACATAGAAGGATTGCTGAGAGTAAAATCTCAATTGGAAGTGCAAAGGTGATTCGGGGGGGGAGGGATCTGACAATTGTAACATGGGGTGCAATGGTGCATGTCGCCATGGATGCTAGTTCTAAAATGGCGAAAAAGGGAATTGAGGTGGAAGTAATTGATATCAGAACCCTAGTACCTTTTGATTCTGAAACCTGTATTAAATCGGTTCAAAGGACTGGTAGGCTTCTAGTACTGCAAGAATCGCAGTGGAGCGGAGGTTTTGGCCATACAATTTGCAGCAGAATAGTCGAGGAATCATTCTGGAGGCTGGAATACCCCCCTGTCGTGATTGGTTCTCTGGATACCCCCGTTCCTTTTTCACCAACACTGGAGGATCATACAATCCCAAGCTCGAAACTGGTTGAAAGGCATATAGAAAGGGCATGTGAATGATTCGGAACTCATGAAAACAGTCATGAGCACGTTATCGTCGGTTGGTGGTATGGCAGATGTGATTATTGACACCATATTCATTCTTACAGGATTCGTCATGTTGATGTCTGGGGGTGAAAGTTTGGTTCAGGGTGCAATCAGAATCTCGGAGAAGCTTCGTATTTCTCCACTGCTAGTAGGATTCACTGTTGTTGCAATCGGAACCTCACTGCCAGAATTAGCAGTGGCTTTGGAAGCTGTGACGAATGAAAAGCCGGATATTGCTATCGGTGGGGTCTTAGGTTCCAATATTGCAAATGTGATGCTGGTCCTCGGCACTGCAGCCTTTCTGGGAGTATGCTCTGAGCCGGATCAAGGGATTAAGAGGGACTCGATTGCTGTGATAATCGCTACATTGGTCCTGGTTGCCCTAGTATTGAATGGCAGCGTTGGTGCACAAGCAGGGTTTGTAATGTTGATTATGCTGCTCGGTTACTACATTTTTGCCTATTTTGATGCTAGTAAGACTGGCGAGGAGTTTGAAATCGGAAATTCTTGGTTGCCTTCTGGGATGCATGTAGCAATCCCTGCTTGTATTATTGGTGGGTTATTGATTTGGATAGGGGCCAAATTGCTCATTTCTGGATCAGAGGGCATGGCATTGAGATTTGGAATTTCGGAAGCTGTAATTGGGCTCACCGTAGTTGCGCTTGGTACTTCATTGCCGGAATTAGCTGTGACACTGATAGCTGGACTCAGGGGTCAAGGTGGCGTTGCTGTTGGCAATGTCATGGGTTCGAATGTAATGAATATCTTAGGTATTATTGGAGTTGCCTCGATTATCGGGGGTGGAATTGAAATCTCTAACGAATTTGCAAACAGGGACATTTGGATGGTTTTGTTTACTTCAGGACTTGTTGCAGGATTGATGCTTGGGGGCAGGAATTTGGGAAAGAGGGAGGGTTCGGTTATGATTTGCACGTACCTAGCATATATGGCCTACCTCGCAAGCTTGGGACTTCTATAGGAATAATACGTACCACCACCTCCCGGGATCGTGCGCAGAGGTAAACTCGGATGTATCGTTCTTGCAGCTGGTTTCAGTAGTCGAATGGGTGCTGAGAAGGCCCTACTTGAGGTCGAAGGAACAACATTACTGAGTTGGTTGGTGGAAAGGCTATCAAAGGTGCAGATTGACCCTCTAATCGTAATCAGGACTGAAATTGCAAACAACGTTAAGGAATTATTTGAAGGATACGATGTAGTCGTCAATCCTAAACCAGAGAATGGTAGGACGGGTTCAATTCAAGCAGGCATCGCCAGACTTCACGAAAAGGGAAAGGGACCTTGTAGAATTCTGTTAGTTCCTATTGATCGGCCCGGATTCTCAGATAGCACGCTTGAGAAGTTGATATTATCCGAGGAAACAACCTGCCCCGAGATGAATGGAAAAGGGGGGCATCCCATTCTAATTTCGGCTGAAGACTCGCAGAAGATTTTGTTGGCTCAACCGGGCGTCCCTCTCCGAGAACTGGTTTCACCGAAAAAATTCGAGGTTGATGACAAATTTTTGCACCTCAATGTTGATACCCAAGAAGAAATGGTCAAATTTGGGGAGATTATCAGAGGTAGAAACATTGGTAATGATAGGTTCGACCAGTAGCGAATAATTGGAGGGGGATGTGTGGAGATAATTGACCTGATTGAGGGAATGGATCCCGTGCAGCAGGCATTGATTGCAGGGCTGTTCACATGGTTCATGACGGCTGCGGGCGCAGGAATCGTGGTCGCGTTTGAAGAGATCGAACGTAAAGTCCTGGACGCAATGCTGGGATTTGCAGCTGGAGTGATGATCGCAGCCAGCTTCTGGTCCCTACTGTCACCCTCCCTTGAGATGTCAGAGGGCAAGGAGCTACCAGTTTGGCTCCCAGCTTTAGTTGGATTTTTGCTAGGAGGGATAGGCATGAGATTAATTGATTATTATCTTCCTCACCTTCATCCTGGCGCACCTCCCGAAGAAACTGAGGGGGTCAAGACCTCGTGGCACAGAAGCATGCTTCTTGTATCTGCAATTACCCTTCACAATATCCCGGAGGGACTGGCTGTTGGGGTAGCTTTCGGTGCCGCGCATTCTGGGGTGGAGGGGGCGAGCATAGGAGCTGCTGTTGCACTTGCCATTGGGATTGGTATACAGAACTTCCCTGAAGGGGCCGCGGTTTCCCTGCCCCTCAGGAGAGAGGGTCTTTCGAGAAAATCTAGCTTTTTCTGGGGACAATTGTCGGCAATGGTAGAGCCTGTGGCAGCAGTTTTAGGGGTTTTATTGGTTATTATTATGCAGCCCCTGCTTCCATATGCACTAGCTTTCGCTGCCGGAGCGATGATTTTCGTAGTTGTCGAGGAGTTGATTCCAGAGGCGCACCGTGGGGGCAATGGAGACATTGCCACCATGGGCGTGATGATTGGTTTCAGCGTAATGATGGTGCTAGACGTAGCGTTCGGCTAATATCGGAATCAAAAAGTCATATGACCCCCTCAGGGACACATGAGCGGCGCCGTCCTATCATGGATTCTTGAGAGTCTGAATCGAGGAGAAACGGTAGCTATTGCTTCGGTGATAGAATCCAGTGGAAGTGTGCCGGGGAAGCCTGGTGCAAAGATGGCGATTTCCTCTGAAGATGGAAAATTTGGGACAGTTGGAGGTGCTGGCTTGGAGTTGAGGGTCGAAGCTGCCCTGCGGGACCTATTGGAGGTTAGCTCTACGCAAAAGGGGAATTCTGGAGGGCGGGTGGAAACTTTCTTGTTGCATAAGGATGGGAAAGGGGCTGATGTTAGTGCGCTTGACAGCCTGTGTGGTGGTCGCGTCACCATAGCAATGGAGGTACTGGAACCGATGCCGCACGTTCTGATTGCTGGAGGCGGTCATGTTGGCAGATGCGTGGCAATAGTTTGTGACACTCTAGGGTGGTCATACAGTGTTCTGGACTCAAGGAATGAATATTCCAATCGAGAGCGTTTTCCTTTCGCTAGTGAATTACACTCAATGACTGTGGGGGATTTCCTAGAGGGCGAGGATAGTTACTCCATACAGAGATTCACAGACGTTATCATACTAGGGCATGATTGGAAGATTGATGAGAGTCTTCTTCTGGGCCTTTTGGGCATTAATGAGGACGCTAGTGGCCCTCGAATAGGAGTCATTGGTTCCAAAGCAAAATGGAGTTCATTCAAGTCCACTGCATCCAGATCAGGAGTTGATGATGAGAAAATAATGGCCGTTAGGTGCCCTATAGGATTGGAAATAGGTGCTGACACTCCCGAAGAAATTGCACTAGCGGTTTGTGCGGAGATTCTGTCTCTGGAGAGAGCTTAGGGGGCCTGCTCACATTGAGGAGCTGGGGGCTGGATGGACTTCCTAACTCGAACCGAATGCTCAAAGGATGACTGCGGTTGTGGGGATGACATGAAGCAGTTCCGACTACCTATGCTTCCGAGTCCAGATCAGGTTCGATGGATTGCAAAGGTGAATGGTACGAAGGTTTCAACTTTCATTGAGAGCAATGCGATATTACTCGATGTTCTCAGGGATCAAGTAGGAAGTCTTGGGACAAAAAGGGGTTGCGATATGGGCACGTGTGGATGTTGCTCTGTTCTAATTGAAGGTGTGCCCAGACTTTCTTGTCTAACCCTGGCATCGGAAGCGGATGGGTTAGAAGTTACCACAGTTGAGGGTCTGGCAGATGGGCACCATCTTCATCCGATTCAGCAGACATTCACAGATTATGGGGGGAGCCAATGTGGTTTCTGCTCTCCGGGATTTCTAGTTGTGATTTCTGCCCTCTTGGAAGAAAATCGAACCCCTAATGATGATGAAATTAGGGCTGCTATAGAGGGTAATCTATGCCGGTGCACTGGTTACCAACAGATTGTTGATTCTGTCCGGGCAGCTTCCGAGATTCTGATTTCTGGTTCGGCGATTGAAAACTCAACTTCTCCAAAGAGTGACCCTCACCCTGGTTTTGGAGAGGGGGATTAAGATGGCCGAAGACAAGAAAGAGGGGGAGATGGTTGGTTACAGGCAGCAGCCGGGCAAGCTTCCATTCTCTAAACCTGGTTCTGGGGGAAAAAATCGCTTCTCTAAGAAGCGAGATCCGGAAATGATCCCCGAGTCACAAGGAGGGGAAAAACGCCAACCTTGGGGCCCGCATAGGCATGATGAGTTAATTAGTGGGCAAATAATTGGAAACCCAACCCCACTCGTGGATAGTCGCTGGAAGGTTACCGGCCAGGCCAGGTATGGCGATGACATCCGTCTGCCGAATGAATTGATTGGCAGGATTGTGCGCTCACCCCATCACTATGCTAGAGTCCTATCAATCGATTGTTCCAGTGCCCTTAGCGTCCCTGGGGTGATAGCTGTTGCAACTGGTGCTGATGCGGAAAATAAGTTCGGAGTCCTTCCAGTAACCAAAGATGAGCATGCGATGGCAGTTGATAGGGTAAGACATGCTGGTGACCTTGTAGCTTGTATTGCAGCGGAAAGCGAATCGATTGCTAGGGAGGCGGAAAGGCTAATTGAAGTTGAATATGAGATATTGGATTCGATCCATGACATGCGTGATGGACTTGATGATAGTGAGAACCCAATACATGATCGTGGGAAGTACCACATTGGGGAATCCAATATTCAGAAGAGAGTTTTCCAAGAGTTTGGTGATATAGAGGGGATGTCTGAGAATGCGATTGTAAGCCACGAGAAGAATTGGTTGTTCGCAGGTGTTAATCATGCTTTTACAGAACCTCACGCAGTTGTTGCTCACTGGGATCCATCAGGCCGATTGACACTGTACACTCCGCAGCAAGTTCCGCACTACGTGCACAGGGCTCTGGCGGACGTCCTTGAAATACCAATGCATCAAATCAATGTACACAGAACATTTGTTGGAGGAGGTTTTGGGGGAAAATCTGATCCTTTTCCCCATGAAATGTGTGCTGCTATTCTTGCCAGAAAATCTGGACGCCCAGTCAGGATAACTTTTGACCGAGAAGAGGTTTACTGGGTAAATAGGGGTAGGCATCCTTCTCGGATAGAGATGAACTTGCATGCTGACTCGGAAGGTAGAATATGTGGGATTGAAACTGATGCCCTGATTGATGGTGGTGCGTTCGCTTCCTTCGGACATGTGACCACTTACTACAACGGGGTCCTCCACACCGCACCTTACGAAATCGGTGCATTCCATTACACTGGAGCAAGGGTCTGGACAAACAAGCCAGCCAGTGGGGCGATGAGGGGGCATGGGGCAGTGAATTCCAGATGCGCAGTTGAGGTTGGCATAGATGATCTGTCTGAAAAGCTGAGTGTTGATCCGATCACATTTAGACTGGCAAATCTGCTTCCCCCCCATTCTGCAACCATTACTGGTTTCAGGGTAACTAGCATTGGAATGCGAGAATGTCTTGAGAGGGTTAAGGAAGCCAGTGGCTGGGATGAGAAGTTTCGCAAAATGCCACTTGGAAGAGGGATTGGCATTGGATGTGGATTCTTCATCTCAGGGAGTGGTCTGCCTATTCACTGGGACCCGAATAAGTTCCCACATGCGACCGTTCATCTGAAGATTGACATGGATGGGGGGGTAACGGTCCATACAGGGGCCGCTGAAATAGGTCAGGGCTCCGACACCGTAATTGCACAATCAGTCGCCGAGGTACTAGGACTCCCATTAGACATGATTAGGATTAGGGCCAGAGAGTCAGACACGTCACCTGTCGACTTGGGGTCTTACTCTTCCCGTGTGACATTCATGAATGCAAATGCTGCTATTTCGGCAGCAATGAAGATTCGAGATGAGTTGTTGAGTTCAACTTCCGAGATTACGGGCGCCGATAGATCGATGTTAGTCATTGGGGATCGGAGGATTTTCTCCAAGAACGATCCTGCAGTAGGCGTTTCCTATCTTGAGGCGCTTCACAAGGCCCAGGAGGATATAGGGGCATTGGTTGCTTCCGGTGCATACAGGACCCCTCCCATGGGGCGGACCCACAAGGGTGCAGCAGCCGGACTTGCCCCTGCCTACTCATTCTCTGCCTATGTGGCTGAAGTCGAAGTGGATGTCGAAACGGGTCTGACAAAGGTGGAGAAGGTTTGGGCGGCCCATGATTGTGGGAAGGCGCTAAATCCATTGGCTGTCAAAGGGCAAATTATAGGATCATGTCACATGGGCTTGGGGCAGGTTCTTTCCGAGGAAATGAGATATGCGAGAAATGGGCATCTGCTGAATCCAGATCTTCTAGATTACAAGATTCCCAGTATCCATGAGATGCCCGATGTATTTCCAATAATCGTTGAGTCTAATGATCCAGAGGGTCCGTTTGGGGCCAAAGAAGCGGGGGAGGGCCCCCTTCTACCCATTCTTCCATCGGTATGTAACGCCATCTACGACGCTATTGGGGTCAGGACCTCGGAGCTTCCAATTACACCTGACAGGCTACACAGAATAATTGAGAGGAGATGCAAAGAGGAAGGTGTTTCCAGTCCAATGGAGCTTAGTAGCCCGAGACTGAAGTTTTCTAGTCTTCAAGAAAAGCTTGCTTCAAGGTCCTCCCAGCATTCAAAACGCGATTTGGCTCGTCGGCTTGATTCAGAGCCAGAGCCATATCACAATGGGGCTTTGTTCGGACTCGACCCTATCTTGCCGCCTGATGAGGTCAATCCCAAATGGGGAGTGAGTGTGATTCCCGATGAGGCTTACCTTGAGTCACCTCGTCTAGCTGGTAGTGCATGGAAGCACCCCGAAAGGAGACACAGGGGTGATTGAGAATGAGGATGCCGCCATTCATGGTTCATAGTCCGGATACGCTGGCGGAAGCTCTTGCCCTAGCGGAGTCTTTCACTGAATCAGAGGAGGATTTTGACTGGGTGGCAGGAGGTACTGATCTGCTTCCCAACTACAAATGGCACATCAACGTTAAGGGGCATGTGATTTCACTTGCTGGGGTTGCTGAGTTGAGTGAACTTTCCCATTCCCACATAGGTGCCATGGTAAGATTGGGTGACTTGTCTAAGTCCGACTTGACTCATCCCGTTCTCGCGAAGGCAGCTGGTTCGGTGGCGAGCATAATGATCCGACGATCTGGGACTGTGGGGGGAAATATCTGTCTAGACACGCGATGCTACTGGATTAACCAATCCGAGAGTTGGAGAGAATCGATAGATTGGTGTCACAAGTGCGATTGTGGAACCAATGCTGACTGCAGGGTAATTCCCAACCAAAATACCCTATGTGTGGCGACTTATCAAGCTGATTTGGCTCCAGTTCTGATGTGCCTCGGTGCGGAAATACATCTTGCCTCTTCTTCTGGTACACGATCACTCCCCATCACTGAGTTCTTTGAGCTAGATGGAATGATCAGAAATGTCCTAAAGCCGGGTGAGCTAGTGACTCACCTGACTCTTCCTGATGACATAGGTGACTGGGAGGGGGATTATCAAAAGCTTAGGCAAAGGAAATCTTGGGATTTTCCAGAGGCCGGAGTAGCAGTGCTATGGAAAAGGGGCTCGAGAGGCCCTATTGAGCTTAGAGTGGCGACGACCGGTCTTGCTTCTATTCCAGAAATCCACACCGAAGAGGCGGATTCTGCTATGAGGGATTGGCAGGGTGAAGATTCAATTGAGACTTTGTCCGAATCGATTCGCGAATCGGTCAAGCCAGTGCAAAACACTTGGTTATCTCCGTCGTATAGGAGAAAAATGGTCAAGGTCTTAACTAGACGTGCTTGCAGGGGAATGCGAGAAGAATGATGAACAGGGGCGCTTATCCATTTTTCCTCGCAATTGTTGTCCTTGTTTCTCTCTACTCCCAAATGGTAGTTGTAGCACAACTTCCAACGGGCTGGGATATGGGGATAAATTACATCGATGATGACTCCAGTGAGGCCTTTGAGATCTCAGAGAGCGGTGAAGTTTCTATCGAGTTTTTTGTGGATAATTCCGAGCTTCTTGAGATTACTGTTCAATTTGAATATGAAATTCCATTTGGAGGGGGTCACAATGGCCCAGAGGAAGTTAGTGTCCCTGGTCAATCGAATGGGACATATGAATTAGAAATTAAAAATATCGATGTATTCAACTTCGACGCCAGAAAAGTTGACTCGTTCAAGATTACTGCAACCATAACGTCGCGTCAGGGAACTCCTGTTGCCTTTGACGAGCCCGATAGCGAAGAAGGGGACTTGATTATTCCGACCATTCACAATTTAGCATTGGATATGGATGACCCAATTGGCCCGGTAAATGCTGGGACATATACAATCCTAAGAGTAACTGTAACCAACAATGGCAACGTGCAGGACAAGGTGGGAAACGTAGAAGTTTCGGACGATTGCCCATTGCTGACGACGGATGGTGGCCTTGACGAGCTTATGGATGGCAGCATTGAGCCTGGAAAAACCAAGCAGGCCGACCTGAAAGTCACTGCTTCCGAGAGTCACCCCAGCAGAAGATGTGAGGTGGAGGTTTCGGTAACTTCCAGTGGCGCAAGTGGCGCGGGAAAGTCATTGGTTGTGAGTGATGAGACTAGGGTAACAATTGAACCGCCAAAAACTGGGAATGAGGATACCGAGGACATAGGCAGTCAAGAGGACATAGAAGACTCTGTTAAATCCAACCTCCCCTCGACTGGAATGGTGTCGATTCTTCTCGCCTTCGCTGTAGCAATCCCCTCAGGTAGAAGGAAGGACACTGGATGACACAAACGCCCGGAAATGAGCGAACTTTACTCAGCAACATATAACCGTGAATCGTCAGTCGGCAGTTTTACTCTTTGCCTATTGGTCAAAACTTTTGGGAATGGTGGTAATGTGGCCGAAGCAAAAGACACGAAGGACGACTTCGATAAATACGTCATACTTTCCCTTGTGATCACATCAGCGATGCTGCTGACTTTACCTATGTTCTTCGTGTTGGGCAAGGATACTGCATTTTCGGCTTATGAAAAAGGCGAGATGGAACAGGTTTCCGATATGAGGGACACACTTGTTGGGGATGAGAAATACGTCGTTGCAAACACCATGTCAACCCCAATGCTGGTCAATGATTGGAAAGATCCCCATAGAACAATGCTAGCAATTATTGGCCCTGAGAAGCCTATAGACGAAACTGAGGCTCAAGAAATATACAAGTTTGTTACTGAAAAAGGTGGGAAGGTGATTGTCGCGGCTGACAACACAAACGCCAACAGATTGGCGGGCATGTTTGGAGTGACATTCTTCAATGACCCATTAATGGATGAGAAGCAGCATTGGGTGATACATGATCCAATTAGCCAGATCACCACAATCTCATGGAAAAATGTCTGGAGTGTTGCTTCAGTTGGACAGGATATAGAGCAAATGTCCCCTGGAGCCCTAATGCAGGGCTGTACTCCTTTCCAGATTGAGCAATACAATACAGTGGACTGTAGAATGCCATTGATGCTTAGATCCCCCACAGGACTGAAATTCGAGCCTCTTCTTCAGGACACGCTTGACGCAGAGGATCCGAAACCCGACAGTCGTGAGGTTATGACGTTAGGCGAGGCATCACCGTCAGCTTTCATAGACATAAAGGGGAATGGGGACCCACGAGATCCGGAAAATCCGGCCCCGGGGGACTTGAAGCTATTGATGCGTTTTGACTATCCGGGAATAAAAGTATTCGATGAGTTGCAGAGCGAGGGCAGAGGGACTTTCTCGAGTGGAGTTGGCGAATTAGAGGTTACAGGGAGCATAGTATTCATTTCGGATGAGGAATCCCTTTCGAACCTACTATGGACTGCAGAAGTAGCAGAGGGAGAGGGGTTAAACAGAGACTGTCAGTCAATTGGTGATTACACCCTGAACAATTGTTGGACAAAGGAGATCATCAATAATAACCAGTGGAGTGGAAACCAACAATTTTTCAGAATGCTAATCCATGACATGATGGAGTTTGATAACACCAATCTTTCAGTTCAGGTACGTCTTGGGGACTCTGCAGGTGATAGGTCAAACTTTCAGATTGTGTTTGATGAGAGTCGGCACGTGACGGGTGTGGTTTCTGCGCCCTTTGTGGAGGCTATGGGGACTGTTGTCCTACTCACCTCGAATGAGTTCCTAAAGTGGCTAGTTGTTTTGAATGTAGGATTGCTTCTCCTTGTAGCAATGATGGTCATTCCTGAGAAAGAGAACTGGAGGCATATTTTCGATCTCACAAAATTCAACCATAGACCCAATAAACTGGACCCGAGTGGATATAGGAAGAGGGTTCAACAATCACTTTTCACTAAGATTAGAGTACAGTATGGACTGACTAGGGATGAGATGGCAGTCAAGCCCCCGCCTGAGATTCAGGCAATGATTGGTGACCCTCGGCTCGTGGAATTGGCTTATAGCCAAAGCCGCACGTACTCGCCTCAGGAGTTGCGGGCCCTGATGCAGGCGATCAGGCGATGGGGAAGGGATAATTGAAGGAGAAGATGGAAATGAGCGAAGTAGAACAAGGGAATACCACATCATCGGGAGGCAATAATGAGGATTTGGCAAGGAAGGCTCAGGAGGCAAGAGGATCGTCGAAAGCCAACGAGGTTCTATCCGCCACAGGAGCCATGGGGCAGGCAATAAGTACCGAAGTCCAGAAGGTGATTATTGGTAAGATCCATGTTATTGACAATGTGATGGTGGACATACTATCGAATGGGAACTTGCTTTTCGAGGACTTTCCCGGTTTGGCTAAGACTCTGATGACCAATACGTTTGCAGACGCGCTTGGGTGTGATTTCAAGCGTGTCCAGTTTACTCCAGATCTTCTACCTGCTGACATCACTGGTACTAATATCTATGACTCAAAGAAGGGTGAGTTTACTTTCAAGCCAGGCCCGATTTTCTGTAATCTTCTTCTATCGGACGAAATCAATAGGGCCCCTCCGAAAACACAAGCTGCTCTTCTAGAGGCCATGCAAGAGAAGCAAGTGACGATTGGAGTGGTTACTCACAAGCTTCCAGCCCCTTTCCTTACTATGGCAACTCAGAACCCTGTTGAGCAGGAGGGAACTTATCCCCTGCCAGAAGCTCAACTTGATCGGTTTATGATGAAGATGATGGTTGGCTACCCCGATAGAGCCGATGAAAATGAGATTCTTCAGAGAAGGATCGATCGGAAAAAGGATGAGGTCGATGTGAACAAAGTCACCGATCCCAGCATAGTCGTAAAGATGCAACAATCTTGTGAGGAAGTA
>Ga0208522_1001818_pt1 | contig 13292 bp, 8 predicted proteins | sample ETNtaG_25_FD_185763 | JGI IMG/M metagenome (GOLD analysis project Ga0208522, IMG submission 185763) | Marine microbial and viral communities from oxygen minimum zone, Eastern Pacific Ocean - ETNP201302SV86 (SPAdes) (version 2) | ecosystem: Environmental > Aquatic > Marine > Oceanic ... | reverse complement strand
TGTAGTGGACTGTGGGCTCGTCGGGAACGGTCAGTTGACCGTTCTCCATAGTAATCGCGCCGCTCTCACTCATGTCTCTCAGCCGCGCGACCTGCCACCCCTTGATGAAGCCAACCCATCGGGGTGGTTTTTGATTCAAGGTGGCAAATCAGCCGAAGGCTCAAGACCGGCGAGTCGGGGGCTATCACCATGAAGGGCGTCGTCAGGTGGACTGGAGGTCGCACAATGGAAGGTGAGACTGCCGCTGGTAAACTCACGCCAATCTACTCCGAAACCGCACCCAGTCCGATGGAATTGGTGCTCCAAGCTCACGCGGCCTGTTCGATGGTCGACATTCGAGTAGGTCTCAAAGATAGAATGGAGAATGTTAGGTCAATGAGGATTGAAATCGAAAGCGACCGCGCGGAGGAACAACCTCGTGTCTTCACCGCGGTCCGTTTGCACTACGTAATCGAAGGAGATGTCCCCGAGAAACTCGTGCGACGGCTCATCGCCCATTCGCACGAGAAAGATTGCTCGGTTGGGATCATGATTTCGCGGTCCGGCGCCAGTGTGGATTGGACACTGGATATCCAACCTTGACTCGCTAATCTTATCCAAGGTAGCAGACGCGGATTATACATTTCCCAAGACCAATCCGTCTCCTTTGAGGAGGTCCAATCCTCAATCATTAAAGTCCCCCCATGAGAACAACTGAACCCTTCGCGCATGCGATGGACAGAATCGAGTCGGGGAAAAGATTCGGAAGTGATTGAAATGCAAACGCGGACAGAGGATGAGACAGTCTCCGATGTTGGCGAAGCAGAGAAGGGTCTGGTTATCGAGAGACGCTTTACTTCAGCCGGCTCGGACCCCTTCGATGCCTTCGATTGGATCGAGATGAATGTGGAGATTCGTAACCCTGACGGGAGCCTCGCGCACGAAGTCGAAGGAGCACGGCTTCCTTCTGGGTTTGCGGGCGTCCCAGGGAAGGTCTGCGCTCAGAAGTATCTGAGGAAGGCTGGCGTTCCAGCCGCTCTGCGCAAGGTGGCGGAGGATGGAGTGCCTGTCTGGCTACAACGCAGTGAGCCCGACCATGAGAAGCTGCAGACTCTGGCTGCCGATGACCGATACGTCGGGGAGACTGATGGCCGCGAATTGTTCCGGCGCCTCGCTGGCACCTGGACTTACTGGGGTTGGAACTACGGTTACTTCGCCAGCGAAGCAGACGCTCGAGCCTACTACGACGAGATGTGTTACCTCATCGCCAGCCAGCGCTCGGCTCCGAATAGCCCTCAGTGGTTCAACACCGGGCTGAACTGGGCCTATGGCATCACCGGACCGGCCCAAGGCCACCACTACATCGATGGCACAACGGGCGATTTACACCTCTCTGAGGATGCTTACACTCACCCTCAGCCTCACGCGTGTTTCATCCAGTCTGTTAGCGATTCATTGGTTGGAGGAACCGAGTCGATTATGGGGCTGTGGAACCGTGAGGCTCTACTCTTCAAGTATGGTTCTGGAACGGGCTCCAATTTCTCAAGAATCCGTGGGGCCGGCGAACCACTCTCAGGTGGCGGCAGCTCGAGTGGCCTCCTCTCATTCCTCAAGATTGGGGATCGCGCCGCGGGCGCAATCAAATCAGGCGGAACTACACGCCGCGCTGCCAAGATGGTTACTCTCGACCTCGATCATCCTGACATCGAGGAGTACATCGATTGGAAGCTCTCTGAGGAAGAGAAGGTCTCAGCCCTAGTCATCGGCTCGAGTATTCTGCAGAAGCATGCCGACTCGATTATGTCTGCAATCTGGGCTCACGACGATGACGATTCGCGCTTGAGTCCGGCCGCAAATGGCGCACTGAAGATGGCGATGGTGAAGGCTGTGCGAGACAGTGTCCCTCAGCCGCACGTCAAGCGCATTCTCGACCTCGCCGGCCAGGGCTGGAAGGGAATGACCTTCGAGAAGTTCGATACGAACTGGCAAGGCGAGGGCTACAATACCGTCTCGGGCCAAAACTCGAACAATTCCGTGCGTGTCCCTAACTCATTCATGGACACGCTGCGAGACGAGGGAGAATGGAATCTCTACCACCGGACCGAGTTGGAACGAGCGGCGGAGGCTGGCCGTGAACCGGCGCCATGCCGCACTATGCCTGCAGCAAATCTCTGGAACAAAATTGCTTACACCGCTTGGGCCTGTGCCGATCCAGGAGTGCAGTTTGACACTACTATCAACGAGTGGCACACCTGCCCAGAAGGAGGGCGAATCAACGGTTCAAACCCCTGCAGCGAGTACATGTTCCTCGATGATACAGCCTGCAATCTTGCCAGCATCAATCTCCTCCACTACTACGACAAGAGCTCGCAAACCTTCGATGTTGAGGATTTCCGACACTCCGTTAGACTGTGGACTACTACCCTCGAAATCAGCGTCCTGATGGCTCAATTCCCTTCCGCGGAAATTGCTCGTAAGTCCTACGAATACCGAACCCTAGGCTTGGGCTATTGCAACCTTGGCTCGCTCCTGATGCACATGGGAATACCCTATGATGACGAGCGAGGATACGCAATTTGCGGCGCTCTAACTTCAATTATGTGTGGAGAATCCTATGCAACAAGCGCCGAGATGTCTTCCGTGCTTGGGCCGTTCCCAAATTATTCGGAGAATGCCGACCACATGCTGCGCGTGATGCGAAATCATCGCCGCGCAGCCTACGATGCTCCTGCCGAGGAGTACGAAGGGCTGACGGTTGCTCCAGTTGGGATCAACTCGAAGAAGTGTCCGAAAGATCTCCTCGAGGCTGCTCGCGCCGCTTGGGATCGAGCTCTACGCGAGGGCGGAGAGCACGGGTTCCGCAATGCTCAGACCACCGTTATCGCACCCACCGGTACGATCGGCCTTGTGATGGGTGCAGACACGACTGGTGTCGAGCCACAGTTCTCTCTCGTGCAGTATAAGCAACTGGCTGGCGGCGGCTCGCTGCGAATCATCAACCACGGAGTACCAAACGCTCTGAGGCGCTTGGGTTACTCCGACAAAGAAACCGAGAGGATTCAGGAATATATCATGGGAACTGCATCGCTTCGCAACTGTCCAACAATCTCGTCGAAGGTGCTCAAAGCAGCCGGCTTTGACGCTGCCAAAATCAAGAGTATTGAGGCGAACTTCCCTGATGTCTTCGACATTCGTTCCGCCTTTGCACCTTCGATTCTTGGTGAGGAATTCTGCACCGGAACTCTCGGAATGTCGACGGAGCAATACGAAGATCCATTCTACGACACCCTCGGCAGCCTCGGATTCTCCAATACTGAGATTGACCAAGCAAACGACCACGTCTTCGGCTACGGAACCATCGAGGGTTCACCCGGACTGAAAGACGAGCACTTAGCTGTCTTCGACTGCGCGACGCCGTGCGGAAAGTATGGCGAGCGCTCAATTGACTGGAAGGCTCACGTCATGATGATGGCGTCCGCTCAGCCATTCATCTCGGGCGCGATCTCGAAGACAATCAACATGCCAGCGGATGCGACGATAGAGGAGATTCGGGCAGCATACGAATTGAGTCATGAGACTATGAACAAAGCCTGCGCAGTCTACCGTGACGGTTCGAAACTTTCCCAACCGCTGATGAATAAGCTCGTCGACGCAACCAGTATCTCCGACGAAGATGAAGAAAACGAGGCGGTCACCGTTGTCCACAAGATGGTCGAGGAAACCGCCGCTGCTCTACCTATTCCAGCCCCAGCGGCGACTGTGCTCGCCGAGCAATTCGTCCACAATTACATCGCTACGCGCTGCCCGCTGCCAGACGTTCGCTCATCGAGCACGATGAAGGCACGAGTCGGGGGGCACACGGTATATCTCTCGTCGAGCACTTACGACGATAGCCGTCTCGGCGAGATTATGATCACTACCTCAAAGGAGGGCGCAGCCTGGAGGTCGCTACTCAATCAATTCGCTATTGCCGTCTCAATTGGCTTGCAGTACGGCGTTCCGTTGGAAGCCTTCGTCAAGTCATTCACCTTCCAGAAGTTTGAGCCGAGCGGAATGGTCAGTGGCGGAAGCGGCCGAGTGAAAATGGCAACCTCAATTGTTGACTACATCTTCCGTGAATTGGCAATCCAATATCTCGACCGAGATGATTTGGCTCACGTATCGGCAGAAGATATGGAGACTACCTCGATTAGCCGACCTGAACAGACTGATGATGGAGTCGTTCGCACGCAGGGTGAGAGGCGTAATGTTCAGCTCACCCTTAACGCAGTCACCCCTACGGAAGACAACGACTCTCGTATTCGCCGGTTGGCTCGTGAGCGCGGCTTCACAGGAGACATCTGTGATGACTGTGGTGGTAGCCAAATGCAACGAAGTGGCACTTGTCTCAAATGTGCAGAATGTGGTTCAACCACCGGTTGCTCCTGATTCAGAGCAGTTCCAAAGATTCGGGATTTCGCATCTCAATCCAGCGCAGCAATTCCTCGTAGGCAATAGTGTCCTTTGCGGAAATCGACGAGCACGTCGCAACAAAGGCAGCAGGTGCAACGCCGGCCTGTTCTGCGATTAGATTCCCGACGCGTGACCGACCAACTTGAGATGATACCAACCAAGCGGCCACGAGCATCGAGTGAGGGTCGCTGGGGTTCGCAGAAAGATAGTCGCGAAGGCCGGATTCGACAAGTCGTTGTACCGCCCTTTCAACACCACTCTCTAGAATGACATTCGCACGAGGGACAAATTCCTCCTCCGATAGGCGTGCTAGGCCGCCGACGAAAGATGCGGTGAGGATAATGACCGACAAGTCATCGTTGAGAAGCAGTCGATCGGCGAGGGTCAAAGCGAGTTCTCGCTCTTGAGAATGGATTCGAGGTAATGCCTCAGCAACCGTCCTGCGAGCACTAACCGAGCGATGATCGGCAGAGGCAACGAGGATGTCTCGGGTCTCATCTGGTGAGTGTGAGAGCATCTGCAATCCGGCGCGAACAAAGGGTGCACAGGAGTCTCCCTCTGCCTGACCCAAGCCCTCGAATACCCGAGTAGGGACGTCGAGGGTTGAGCAGAGTTGCAAAGATACTGAGAAATTTTCGAGCCAGAGTGGCAAGATTTCGGATGCAGATTCTGCTCGCATAGAGAGGGTGTCGAGGATGCTTGTCGCGGCCATCGCACCTGCTGGATGAGGAGGGAACGGATCCACAGTGCCACGATTCTGCGACCATTCCAATTGGTGCCGCCCGGAGATGTTTGAGTAAGGTAAATTTGCGGGCGTCACTGCGTAAGCGATTGCCTCGAGCAGGTAGTAACAGTCATCTCGCGCAACCTTAGTTCCGCCCAGCGCCAATCCCTGAATCAACGAAGCGGCAAGATACCAACGATCGGTGTCCGGAGACATCTCATCAAGAGCCATTGCCAACCAGTCACGAGCTAGCAAGACCAGAACTCGCTCGGCGACCTCAGCGGCATTTGATTCCAGCCAACGAGATTCAGCCTCCTCAATATCGATAGAACGCTTGACATGATCTGGAATATGATCGTCGCAGACCTCAGTCAGACGTAGATTGAATCCCTGACGATCAATTGCGAAAATTCCAGCGGCCTGCCGAACTAGAGACTCAGCATCAGAAGGTGGAATTGCTGGGAAATCAGGAAGTTCGAGCGGTGGATTTGGTAGCGGTGCCAAAAGGAATGCTTCTCGCACCGCCAACTTCAGCCGCTCGTCGGCCATCTCCCAGACCAAGGCACTGCCTTCTCGTCTGGCCATTCTGGGCCACCCAACTCAGATCTCGAGCTCGATGTTCAGGTTCTGGATGAGTTCCTTGTACCTGTTACGAATCGTAACCTCGGTCACGCCAGCAACCTCAGCGACCTCGCGCTGGGTTCGGCGCTTACCGCACAGAACCGAAGCGATGTAGATAATCGAAGCAGCGATTCCAGTCGGGCCGCGCCCGCTGGTCAACTCCTTCTCCTGAGCCTTGGCGATGAGTTCGTACGCCTTCGCCTGGACTTCCGCGTCGAGGTCAAGACCTGAGCAGAATCGAGGAATGTAATCCTCGGGCTTAGTTGGTGGGATCTTCATCTTCAATTCGCGCACCATGAATCGGTAGGTGCGGCCAATCTCCTTGCGACCGGTTCGGCTAGCCTCGCCAATCTCATCGAGAGTGCGTGGATTGTTGCACTGGCGGCAAGCAGCATAGAGAGATGCAGCAGCCACACCTTCGATGGAGCGACCACGGATGAGTCTCTTCTCTACCGCCTTCTTGTAGTTCACAGCCGCAGTCTCGCGGATGCTCTTTGGCAAATCGAGGCGGCTGGCCATGCGATCCAACTCAGCTAGGGCCATGGCAAGATTGCGCTCGGTTGCGTTACTCACGCGCGAGCGCTTCTGCCACTTCCTCATTCGATAGAATTGCGAGCGGTAGCGGGAAGAAATTGTCTTTCCAGAATAATCCTTGTTCTGCCAATCGATATCGGTCGAGAGACCTTTGTCGTGCAGCATGACGGTCATCGGAGCGCCGGTTCGTGCGCGCTGATCTCCCTGCTCCGGGCTGAACACACGCCACTCGGCGCCCTGATCGATTACCTTGTCTTCGAGAACAAGTCCGCAGTCATTGCAGACTACCTCTCCTCGAGTTTCGTCTCGAATCAAATTTCTCGATGCACATTCACTACACTTCACTATGTCTTCTACCAGATATTCTGACATTCAATCAAACCTCCTTTCAGACAGAAAGGTAATATATTCGCAAAGGACTTCCTATTTAAACCTTAGAGATAAGAGGAGGACACTGTCAATCGCTCATCTGCGAGCCTGTCCTCTGCTTCGCGAACGGTGAAATAGCAACGGACCTTAGCGGGTCTGTTAGAGAGGCGTTGATGTGGAGTCGTGGCCCCCTGTGAAAATCAGTTTAACTCCCGGGAAGAGAGTGCTTTTCCTGACAAAAGACCTCGGGTTGATTCGGAAGCAATTGTACGAAGGACTCGACTTGAGGATGGAAGATTTGTCCGTCGACGACTTGTTGGACGACATCAACACAGATGTGATGACTCCAGCTTGGGTTTGCTTTGACCACGATCCCGCTGTGCTCGCTGAGAATGCCTACGCCGGCCTGCTCCACGAAGGACGTCGGGTATTCGAACAACGCGCTATGATGGACGGCGACTTCGAAGTAATTGTGAGTGGGCACAGAAAAGGAACTGGAAGCAGTCGAGAGACCGCTGCTCAATGTGAGCGATGGTCAGGTATTCGTATCGTCATCGCGGCTTCATTTGCGCCCATCCACGAGCGGAATAACATCAATCTCGGCCAGCTGATGGGCGACCATTCGATGCTCGAACGCTTGCAAAGTGGTGAGAGTATCGGCCTTGCAGAGTTCACTGAAAAGTACGATCCTGTAACTCAACTAATCATCGAGAATGGTGGCATTTTCCCCTTCGCGAAGAAATTGAAGGGAGGTGATGTGGCCTTGCCTGCGGTGAGTACCGAGCCAGTGCCTATGACAATGGCTGAGAAGATGATTTCAAACAAGCTACTCGGTCAAAACGGTACACGGGGTTACGTGAAACCTGGTGATGCCGTTCTCGCTCAAGTCGATGGTGGTTATTCTCACGAATTCACCACCGCGCAAGTTCACAACTTCCTCGCAGCGGAGTACGGCGGCGATTATGCCTTGCCAAACCCGCCGAAATTCGCCGTCTTTGAGGATCACTTACTGTATGCGACAGGCGTGACTCGATTCAGCAGGTTCGCAGATAAAATTCAGATGCTGCGCGACCTGCAAGTAGCATTCCAGCAACACACAGGCGTGCGAGACTATTCTGCGGTTGATGGAGTAAGTCCAGGAATTTGTCATCAGGTGGCTCGTGAGGAATTCATCGATGTCGGCGATTTCATTCAAGCAACAGATAGCCACACTTGCATGGGTGGGGCAAGCAACGCACTGACATACGGCGTTGGCTCCACCGAGTATGCGAACCTCGTTCACAACCAATTCGCCTTCGTCAAAGTTCCCGAAAGCATCCGCTTCGAATTGGTAGGGCGCCTCGACCCTGGTTGCACTGCCAAGGATGTAATTTTACACATTTTATGGAAATATGCAGCACAGTCTGATACTCTCGACCGTTCGATGGAATTCGGCGGCCCAGGACTCGCTTCACTCTCTATGGATGAGCGAGCAACGCTGTGCAACATGGCGACTGAGTGTTCGGCAAAAACCGGCATTTGCGAGCCTGATGATCTGACTGTTGAGTGGTTGCTCGACCGCCGTGATGGCTTGACTGAAGAAGATGTGCGGGCAGCCTTTGTGCTGCCCGACGAAGATGCTGAGTATCATGGTGGAGTTCACACCATCGACCTATCTTCTATTCGTCCGATGGTGGCGCATCCGGGCGACCCGGATGAGGGTATTCCATCCGACCCAACTAACGGAGCTTACATCGATGAGTTGGGCGAAGTTGCTATCGACATCGCTTATGCTGGCTCTTGTACGGCTGGAAAGGACGATGATTTCGCTTACTACGCGATGGTTACCAGTGCTGCTCTCAAAGCAGGGCTGACCATTGCAGAAGGTGTGGATTGCTACATCCAATTCGGCTCGAAGACCGTGAAAGACCTCTCCGAGCAGAATGGGTGGACTGAGTTGTTCGAGCGGGCGGGAGTTCAGTTAATCGACCCAGGTTGTGGGGCTTGTATCGGTGCTGGGCCGGGAGTCTCAGATCTCGAAGAACAGGTTACTGTGTCTGCAATAAATCGCAATTTCCAAGGTCGTTCAGGCCCGGGGAAACTGTACTTGGCGAGTCCACTGACGGTGATGGCAAGCGCTTTCACTGGAAAAATCACCGCGTGGCATCCAGACCTTTTCGAGTGAGCAAGAGTCGGAGACGTTCTCTGACCTTCACTTTCGGCTGACGAACCTGTGCCCTCCACCGTAGCGTTAAGTGCGGTGGGCTCTCGCACACCTTCGACCACAAGCAGGCCCCGTGTCATTAGGACAATGGGAGGACCTGAAGGGGGTAGTCGCCATGGCAGATGCAGAGAGAATTGCAAGCAAACAAAAGCAGATTTCGATTAGTGAGTTCTTTGAGAAGAACAAGCATTTCCTCGGCTTCGATACCCTTCAGAGAGCTGTGATCACCGCCGTCAAAGAGTCCGTTGACAACTCCTTGGACGCCTGTGAAGAGGCACGTATTCTACCCGACATCAAGGTAGAAATTAATCGGTTGGAAGGAGACCGGCTCGAACTGATTTGCCAAGACAACGGGCCAGGCATACCGCGAGATTCGGTTGAGAACGTCTTCGGAAAATTCCTCCTCGGTTCGCGCTTCCATGCGATTCGCCAAACTCGAGGGCAGCAGGGTATCGGAATCACGGGTGTTGTGATGTACAGCCAACTGACGACCGGTTCGAAGACTCATGTTGTCTCCAAGGTTGCCTCGGATTCTTCTGCTGTCCACGTCGACCTCGGACTCGATACCCGCAAGAATCGTGCAACCAAATCGAGTGAGCGAAGAGACGTTTGGTTCGAAGATGGTGAGGAGGTCGTTCACGGCCTCAAGATTCGAACAGTTATGCGTGCAAAGTACCAACGAGGGCGGCAATCCGTCCACCAATACTTACGCATGACTAGTATCGTCAATCCACATGCAACAATCAAACTCACAGTACGAGATCGGGAAGGAGAAATCATTGACCACGGCAATTGGATTCGGACCACTGAACACCTGCCACGCATCGTTGAGGAGATTAAACCCCATCCGCACGGCATTCATCTTGGACAGCTCCAGCGCATGCTGAAAGAAGCAGAAGAGCGGAAATTAACTTCCTTCTTACGACACAATTTCTCTGGCGTAAGCATGCGGGCCGCCCGCGAAATTCTCGAATTGGCGGAACTCGACGAAGGGCGAACTCCAGTTCGAGTCAAAGCCGACGAAGCCCAAGGAATGATCGAGGCTTTTCAAAAAGTCAAACTTCTCGCGCCCCCAACCGATTGCCTTTCTCCAATTGAAGAAATTCTCATCAAGAAAGGGCTTTCGAAAGCAATCGATTCCCGCTTCGCATCGACGGTGACTAGGAAACCAGCAGTAACCCAAGGACAGCCTTTCCAAATTGAGGTCGGGCTGGTCTTCGGAGGTGACCTTGCCGCCGATGGGCCAATTGAAGTTCTCAGATTCGCAAATCGCGTACCTTTGATGTATCAACAAGGAGGTTGCTTGCTCACGAAGGCTCTCGAGTCCGTCGATTGGAAGCAATACGGACTCGATCATCCCGGCGGCCGCGGATTACCAAAGGGGCCGGCCGCCGTACTAATCCATCTCGCATCGACCAACGTCCAATTCACCAGCGAAGCGAAGGAAGCGGTGGCGGATAACGAAGAGGTCAAGGAAGAAGTCAGGAAGGCGATGTTGGAGGTAGGACGAGGCCTTCGCAATCATCTCAAGAAGAGAACACAGCGCAAGAAAGCGCAGGAAAAATTCGATCTCATCAACATAATTCTCCCTGAAATCTCGCGGAAATCAAGTGAAATGCTCGATCGTGAAGAACCCGATTTGGGACCAGTCATCACCCGCATTATGGATGCGGTTTTCCTTGAGGATTCCCTTACTTGGGACAAGGAAACCAAGCAAACGATCTGTACGATGACGGTCTACAATTACACCGCCCGCGCACGCGCCTACACTCTCCTCGCTAAGTGGCCGGAAGGGGAAGGCGTACGGTTCTCAGAGAACCCCCGAGGTGGTCGTAAGGAGGCTACCGGATTGTGGGCTTGGCGATTGGATACTCTCGACCCCGGTCAGTCGACTGAAATCCGCTTCGCGGTCGAGGGGTTGGATCGTGGAGACTGGACTGAGGCTGAGATTTTCTTCCGTGGACAGAAAGAGATGATCGGCGCCACCAAGATCGATGAGAAATTACTCGATGAGATGCGGAAAATCGAGGCGTTGGCGGTCGCCGAAGCCGAGCATGCGAAGGCGACTGTAGTAGGTTCGATGGAACGTCTGGCTGAGCGAGCCGAGCCCGTAGAAGCTCCTGATTCGGCAATGTCTGAGGACACTGAAGCAGCGACTGAAGTTGCGGCGCCAGAAGCAGTTGCTCACGAAGGAACTGATACTGAAGCGATTCAGACAACCGATACCGATTGGTTCGGATTGAAGGAAGGTGAAGAAGAATGAGTGCGAATGGATACACGAAGGAACAGGTAATCGAGGCGCTGCACGACATCGCCGGTGAGATGCACAACAAGATGCTCAAGGGTGAGCCTCCGACGATGACTTTGCCTGTTCGAACCAAGAAAAATATTGCATTCGACTCGAAACTCGGCGTTTACAAATATGGCAAGAAGAAATCGACGCGGGATGCGACTTCACTCGGTTCCGCACGCCAATTGCTCAGAGCGTTGCACGTCACCGAATTCATCGAAGAGATGATTCACGCTGGTAAATCCTCAACCCTGAGGGAGATGTACTACATCTCCGAGGGCTGGGGTCACGGCAAGTTTGGCTCTCAGAACGAGAGCAATAATCTCGCCGAGGACCTCGAGATCATTACCAAGTGTATGCGAGAGGACTTCAAGCTCCGGCCCGAAGAAGATGGAGCTCGTATCATTGGAAATATTACCTTCGAAGAGCGGAATCGTCGCGGAGATTGGATGCGAATCAATTGTCGCGACGATGTCGGCGACTCCGGATACGGAGTGCCGTACAACGTCGAGGCGGAGAAACTCCGTCTAATCGAGCATGATGTTGATTTTATCATGGCAATAGAGACTGGTGGTATGTTCGACCGACTAATCGAGAATGGTTTCGACGAGGCGGCTCGCTGCGCACTGATTCACCTCAAAGGACAGCCGGCACGTTCCACTCGCAGAATCATTAAGCGAATGAATGAGGAATGGAATCTTCCTGTTTTGGTATTTCTCGACGGTGACCCTTGGTCCTACAGAATTTACGCATCAATCGCTTATGGGGCCATCAAGACCGCGCACATTTCAGAATATCTTGCAACGCCGAGTGCGGTTTATCTTGGAATCACTGCCGATGACATACTCGCGTATGATTTGCCTTCTGATGATTTGTCAAGTAAAGATATACAGGCACTTAACGCCGAATTATCGGACCCAAGATTTGCTGATCAATGGTGGCAACGCCAAATCAATGACATGCTTGAACTTGGGAAGAAAGCTGAGCAGCAATCGCTCGCCAAGTACGGCCTAGATTTCGTTACAGACACATATCTACCCGAGAAACTCGCTGAAATCTTGGGTCGCTGATGCGGACTAAGCATCAAATGTAACAGGGGGGTGAGTCGGGCGTGGGCCTCGACTTACGCCGTATTGCGATGTGGGCTTCTGGAGTCTCATTTGCATTGTTGGTCGCCTTCATTTTATTCATGCCCGACGGTATGGAGGAGATGGGTTTGGTTCTCGACCCAGAGAAAGAAAATGTGGTTAGACTCGAGGCTGGTGAAAGCGCTGCTATCAACCTCGTGGACAGCCATTACTACGCCGCATTGAGGGTTGTTGAAAATGGCGATGACCCCTCTGCTGACCTACGTCTGGTAGATGATGGTGGAGAGGCGGAAATCGAAGGAGCCGCCCCTGGCTGGCTCGACACCGACAGACTAATCGAAGAAAATGGACCTACTTACCGGCCGATTCGGATCTTTATTGTCCCTGATAGTGCCTCATACACCCTCCATAACGAAGGTGACTCGACTTTGTGGCTCGTCGATGATTATACCTCCCAGTTTGAAATTATTTCCAACCCAACAATTCTAGCTATGTTCGGTTCTTGCTGCTTCAGTCTAATCGCTGGACTCATCGCGATAATCTTCGCGACCCTTGCCTTCCGTAGCCGTTCGAAAGCGCCCAAACAGGAAGTTAGAGGGATTGTAATTGAAGGTCGTGTGATGACTACGGATGAGTTGTACCGCACCCAACAGAAGATAGAATCCGGCGCTGATGAAAACGGAATCACGCAAGCACAGCGCCAGTCACCTAATGTTCCCGATCCTTTTGTCGGCCAGTCGGCCGAAGTCGTCTCTCAGACACCTAACAAGAGTGAGTCAAGCACGAATAAAGATGGAGAGAAGGATGGAGAATCTTGGAAAGGATGGGACGAGGGTTGAACCCTGTCCTGCCATTTCAAGCCACACCGGGGTTTTTATTCCCCCTTTGACTAGACAACCTTGAGTTGGTAAGTCAGGATGGACTTCGATGAGGCACTCTCTATACTCGAAAACAGGGCACGTCGAGACATTTTGAAGCGCCTTGCAAAAGAGCCGCATTACCCATTGCAGCTGTCTGAATTGCTCGATATCA
>Ga0208522_1001815_pt1 | contig 13299 bp, 9 predicted proteins | sample ETNtaG_25_FD_185763 | JGI IMG/M metagenome (GOLD analysis project Ga0208522, IMG submission 185763) | Marine microbial and viral communities from oxygen minimum zone, Eastern Pacific Ocean - ETNP201302SV86 (SPAdes) (version 2) | ecosystem: Environmental > Aquatic > Marine > Oceanic ... | reverse complement strand
GCCGAGCCATCCCCCAATTGGGTTGTAGCATCATTATTTCTTATTGGTACTCACTATTGTGAGGCCTCTGGTGTCCAGGCATATCAATTCTGGTTTCTCGGGCCACTGCGTGTCCCCGCAGGGCGCAGCAGCCTCAACCACTTACCCTGATAGGTAATCTATCAGAGCGCACAAAGCAGGCTTGCGACCAACCTATGGTATTTGAACAAGACGGGAGCAGTGGTCCGCATTTGCAAGAGGAAAGACTCGAAGAAATGATTAATTTTCGGTGTAAATTGGTGCAAAATCGAGACCGTATGGCAAGGCCTCATCGCTATCATGAGTTGGGGCGTCTTCGATATCAAAGGGGAGTTCTGGAGCAAATATCTCGCTGGAAACGGGGGACTCGTCGGGTTGTGAAATCTGTTTTTCCCCATTGGGGGCCTCGCTATTGTCAGATTCTTGCTCCATTGCATGCTCATTGCTGAATGAGTCGTCAGTAATTACTGCAGATTGAGACTCCGAACCACATGCAGGGCAGGCACTTGCACCATCGAAAGAGAAGCCGCACACCAAGCAGTCCACGGCACTTCCATTAGGCAACCAGACTTTATGATAGCGGACTCGTTTGTATTAAGAGTATAGAACGCCGTGGAAGATTACCATGAAGATGGTAGCTACGATGCAGGTGATTAGCATCACGGGAAGTCCTGCTCGCACCCACTCGGCAGTTGTAATTGAGTATGGGCCACGTTCACTGATTGCTACAGTCATCACGTTGGCACTAGAGCCTATGGGGGTGGCGTTTCCTCCGAAACCTGCACCCATTGCCAAGGCCCAAAGCAGAGGCTCTGGACTCAGTTCACCGCCACTTGCCTCTGTGATGCTGAAAATGACTGGTATCATCGCTGCGGTGAATGGAATGTTGTCAATCAGAGCGCTCGCAATTGCGGAGACCCAGATGACTGCTACTGCTAGTTTGACTTCGTTATCTCCGAAGTTATCGAAAATCCAGTTTGCAACCTGATCGAGATATCCCACATCCCCCACCGCCCCAACTAGTAAGAATAGTCCAGCGAAGAAAAGGAGAGCCTGCCATTCCACCTTATCCACTACTTCGTTAATGAAGCCCTCTCTGAGTTCATCCTTTTTCGGCCTGGCAACGATCAGAGCAAAGGCTGCACCCGATAGTGCGATGCCGTCAATCTCGATGGGGAGATCCAGCATTGACTTTGCTGAGAAAGCAATTATTGTGAGGCCGAGGATAACCAGAGTTGAATACATCAATTGTTTGTCGTTAATGGCATTCCACTCGTCCTCTTCCAGCAACAAATCCACGTGTGGTGGCTTCTGAGTTGCCCATTCACGGTAATACCATCTGAAGTAACTTAGAGTCGCAATCCAGGCAAAGAAGGTGAGGACGCCGAGTTTGAAAAGGAAGCCATTGAAAGAGAAAGCGCTCAAATCAAGAGACGAGTAATCAGCTGCAGCCGCTGCAATCATTACGTTAGGAGGGTCTCCTACCATCGATGCCACTCCTCCGGTATCGGACAGGATGGCCTCGGCCATCAATGGTGGAACAGGATTGATTTCCAACTTGTTGCAAATCCTCAAGGTAACCGGAGCGATAATGATGATTGCTGTAACATTGTCAATGACAAGAGAAATCAGGGTGGTTATTGTTCCGAGGAGGACAATCAGCCTCCATGGATCGCCCTTGCTCATCTTGGATGCCTTGATAGCTACGTACTCGAAGAAACCACAAAGCTCCAAAATCGATGCGAAAATCATCATGCCCAGTAGGAGTCCAATTACCTCCCACTCGATCCACCCCAACATTGTGTGCTCAAGCGTGTATGTCTTCGTCTCAATAATTGCCACCCCCATTTCATCAGGTTTGTACTCCTTATGGAGATGGAAGACACCAGAGTAGTGCCCGAACAGGAGCATCAGAACCGAGCCGAACCATGCAGCGATTGTCCTATGGACAACTTCGGAGAGAATTAGGCCGAAAGAGAGGACGAAAATCGCGAGGACGATTTGGGGCTCGGTGACCATTGAACCGCGCGAGAAATATTGCCTCTAAATATGTGACTGCTTTGGATAATCAATTTTCTGGAATATCGACTACTTGCCGGACCAGAGAACAGCCACATTCCCTCGCTGAAAAACGACTATTGAGGTTGTTAATTGGGCGATTTCTGAGAATAACAATCTTCTCTGCTCTCTATCGGATGAAGTGCCCTTGTTGGCCTTGACCTTGACTAGGCGCTTTAGAGATAATTGATCTGCCAACTCGGAGATTAGTGATTCTGTTACACCGCCTCTGCCAATCCTGACTGAAACCTCCAGATTGTCACTCTTGGCCAAGTTGGTGATATTTCTAGGGACATTATCAGTCATCATGGGAACCTCCAAAATCAGGACCTTGGCGATTCTTTCTACCGCATCTGAGGCAAGTGGTGACCAACATCTTAGATGAAATTCGAACTCTGGATGTGAGTCCGGGGAACATGGATTGTTTGCATGTTCTGCAAATCTTCCGCTTGACTCTGGGGTTGGGTCTGATACCGTGTTTCTTGCCGAGAGAGAGGATTTGCCTTGCTGCGTTGTCTGCAATCTGGTCGTCCTCTCCCAAACTAGACTCAAGCACTGAAGAAAGATGCGTGATCGCCCTTTCTGCAACTAACTTACGTTCCGAATTACGCCTAGTAGAACGCCTTGCTCTTCCAACCATAGTCTGACCTCATAAGCTTCTGACAGCACTAGAAACAGCCTGACTAACTTCCTGGATGGTGCCAGTTCCATCGACGGTAGCAAGGATTCCCCGATTGCTATACCACTCTCCCAGAGGCTTGGTCTGCTCATGGTAAGCAGCTAGTCTCATTCTTACTGTGGCCTCATTGTCGTCCTTCCTCTGGACAAGCCGGTTTTCTATCTCAGGAGGCGGTGGTTTGAATGAGACGTGGTAGATTTCACCTGTTTCTGGGTCCATTCTCCTACCCACGATTCTGCTCACGATGTCTTCATCGGGAACTTCAATGGAAATCACAGCCGACACCTCTGCGATTTGGGCCAGAGCTTCTGCTTGAGGAATGGTTCTCGGGAATCCGTCGAATAGGACACCATTTGATGCATCTTGCTCATTCAGCCTACTCTCAATTAGTCCGATTATCACCTGGTCGGGAACAAGTTTCCCCGATTCCATATACCCCTTGGCTTCCAAGCCAAGTTCTGTCTCCTTGGAAACGGCCGAGCGAAGCATGTCCCCAGTAGACACCTGGGGCTTTCCGGTCATCTCTACGATAATTTCTGCTTGCGTCCCCTTGCCAGCCCCGGGTGGCCCGAATAGCACTATTGATCCTTTCATGATTGAATGGCGTGGGCTAGTGCAGAAAAAATATCCGCTCTAGGGGCCGTTCTGCTCCCACCATAGATGCCCATAGGCAACCCATTGATCCATTGTCCAACCATCTGGGAGTCCAGTAAGCGGAAGCGGGAGAGCACCCTCGGGAACTTGGTGAGTTGGTAGGGTCGGGACCATTGACTGTAGAGTATCCTGAATCTCAGACTTAGAGACTTCCCCTGTCACAACGTCCCCTGTGGTTGATGTGTCTAGTGCTGCGGCTCGCCTCTCGTCCCTAGTTCCGGCTTGGAGGGCCGAGCCTCGGGGGATTAGTTCTTCATCGGCACCTACAGGTTGGAACTCCTGTCTAGTTCTGATTCCTAGGGAAACAATCCCAGCTATGGCCAAGAAAAACAATATTGAAATGGTCCATGCTGGGAGCCCCAAGGCTTCAAACAACCCAGAAATACCACCTTTGTTGGATGATTTGGACTTGCTTACATCGATAGATAAGGAAGACTCTGTCACCGATACTTGGCCCTCTTCGGTTGTCGAGTTTGCATGTATTGTGATTTGGCTGAGACCGTCCTCGGCTGACTGTCGAGGCCTGATGGTTACTGTTATCTCAACATGTTCACCCGGGCTTAAGTCGTCTAGATTCTTGGGATCTAATTGGATGCTCCACCCTTTCAATTCCTCGTAATCTAGCCAAACCCCTGATGCAGTATTTCCAAGATTGTGAGCTTGCAATGTGAACGTAGACTCCTTGCCTTCAGTAAGTCCCTGCAAGTTTACAGCATCAAACTGAACATCAATCCAAATGGATGGTAGGACGGTCACTTCCATCTCGACCGTGATTGTTTCCTTTGACAGGCTTGGAGAGGTTGATTCGATGATGACTGGGACCTTCTCGGAGAGAGTCCCGGCCGCTGTTCCGCTGGGAAGTTGGAGACCTATGGAAATTACCGAGTCCCTATTCATGTCCATTGAGAATGTCTTTCCGGTCAGGAACCCACCGGACCATCCATCGGGCAGAGTTCCCATAGTTAGATCGATTAGCAAGGGGACATTTCCGGAGTTGTGAAGGAGAATATTGGCGTTTCCATCTCGCCCTAGTGCGATTGAGAAGACATCGTCACTCTGGACATCAAGAGTAGTGATCTCCCTAACTTCCAATACTGTGGCATTGGTAACTATGTTGTCTCCCAAAGTTGTCTTTACTGTGATTGTGTTCGTTTCCCCCTTCTCTGCTGCAAGGGGCACAATTGTTCGGATTATTATCCTTGATTCGTCCCCGGGGTTCAATGCAACGTCGATGGTTGTTTCCTCTCCTGCTGGGGGGTCCTCATTTAGGAAGAAGACTTGAATCGGCCATGTGTTACTAGATGAGAGTGCCCGGACTTCGAAATCCAGAGGAATGTTGCCTTTGTTGGTTATTGATAGGACCGTAGTTACGGTTTCTCCATTAAGAACAGCACGAGAGTCGGAAATGGCTACTGGTCCGAACTCAATGCCGTTTGAGTCGGATAGTATGGTCGAGAAGATTTGGCTTTCGAGTACTTCAACAATGGCTGTCTCTGTTGTAAATAGGGTTGGGTCGTTTACAGAGATAGTTACGCAGGTGACTTGGTTCGTGGCACCGGCAAATAGTCCAGAAGATGAAGGAGGGACCTTGACGCGAATAGGGACCGGAACGAATTGAAGCCTGCTGAGTGGGCCAATCGTGACCTCAGATGACTGACTGCTCCCAACGTGGACAATCCACCTGTCCTCGGTCTCGCATGAGATACTGTATTCGGTAGGTCCGTTTCCGATATTCTTCACAGAGATTGTGAACAGAGCGAATTGGTTGGGTTCAGCCCCCAGTCCTCCAGTTCCGGCCGGGACTGTGAAAAGTCCCTCTACCCTATCGACGTCAACAGACAGTCTAACTGAGTGAGAGATGGTAGGAGACATTTTGTCAAACAAAGTGAGATCTGTCACGAAGAATCCGGGTAGGGCAAACCTACTCTCCAGATCCGCGTCCTCATCAGTTAGGTTCAGCGAGATGACCACCCGATCACCCGATTCCCCGAACGGAGATAGTACCCACGGAGCTGGTTCACTGAGTGTTCGAGACCACTCGTCCAAAGGTGTGTTAAGGATACCAAAATCATCGACTATCTGAAGGGGAGAGTACAGTAAATCAACGGTGATCTCCGATGTCCCCTCGTTCAGAAGTTCAAGTTGGAAGTTCGCCCAACTTGCCAAGCTTGGATTGAGATTCCTATTCTTTGCAGATTCAGATTCTTGGAAGTCCGAAGGATGGGACCCATCTTCCATTAACGGAGTGATTCTCACCCCTATCTCGGTGACATTGAATTGAAGGTCGAAGACATTGTTATTCACACCCGCGTTTTCGTCGTTCAATTCGTCAACTTCCGAGAGGTAATCAAGAGTGAGTCTGACTAAGTGGAGTCCGGTAGTTGAGAACGAATGGTAGATTGAGTATGTCTCGATTCCGCCTCCTCCAAGAGATGGCATCGAATAAGTCCCGATGTCCGTCCCGTCGGTTACGTCATGTAGTGAAATTGAGTACCCGCCCGTTGATGCAGCTGCCTGATTTATCCAAGAAAGTTGCATGGAGATAGTATCTCCTTTCAGGGGACTAGTGTTCGAAGAGAAAATAGAGTTCGGAACAATCGTTAAATCGGCCTCTTGTCTTTCTTCGGCATTCGCGGATAGGACCAAGGAGAACTTTTGTGAGTACCCGCCCGAATGGCCGACCTGGATGGTCCAGATTCCCGGTTGAGTAGAAGGAATCCTAATCCTCTCGAGGTTATTCAACTGATCATTTTGGCCGGAGGATTGGCTGAATCCGTTTGCGAAATTGTTCCCATTGAATTCGTCTCCGTTTGGAGAAGTAACAATTAGATCTAGATTGTTGACAAGTCGGCTTGCATTCTGATCGGCAGAAGCAGAGCCCTCTCTGTCATTCCATGCCAGAGTCGCATCTAAGCCATTTTCACCAGATACTTCGAAGGTGTATATGAAGCTATGACCGGGCATTAGTTGCCTTTCTTGGTCATAGAATACGGAAAGATTCTCCCCATTGCTTTGGGGAAAGAGGCTGTTGGAAATATTGAGTTGTCCCCATCCTTCCTTGTGGTTTGGAACGTCTTGCTCGCCTATATCCTCTGCTCCATTGACCAATAATGCCCTAATTAGGTCGGAGCTTGGCGTCGAAATACCGACTTCCTCCCTCAAGAATTGCCGAGCCATCGCAGATGCTCCGGCTACTACTGGAGTAGCCATTGAACTCCCGCTCAGTGTCATATATTTTGGAGTCGAGTCATCGGAATGCAATGAGTTGGAGCAATCGCCGCCAACTGCTAGATCTGCTTCCTGGGCTCTAGCAGAACAAATCATTACCCCGGGAGCTACCAAATCGGGTTTTATTCGGCCATCCGAAGTGGGCCCTGAGGATGACTCGTTTGATACTTGACCCATTGATTCGGAATCGAAAGCCCCTGTTGTAGAAGCCCCTACTGAGAGAGCATTTTTTGCCGTGCTCGGAGATGATACTCCGGAGTCTCCCATGTCTCCCGCAGAGAAAATAACTAGAAATTCGGGATAGTCATTTGTGAACCAATCGATAGAACGGGAATCAGAGGTATAATCTCCCACAAGATTGTCGCTTCCCCAACTATTTGTGTGAATGTAGGCATCATTCAGATGCGAGTGCTCGAACATTTCGTACAATGATCCCCAGCGGGCCAATATTCCAGAACTGTCAACCTCTAGTTGATAGAAGTGGAATGTTGCCTGAGGTACGATTCCAGTTGCATTGGAGTCGCCAGAACCATCGCCGAGAAGTGTGGAAGTAACATGAGTACCATGTCCACTGTTAGAATCGGCACCAGAATTGTCCGGCCCAAACAGGTTGAAGATTGGGCTCCTTAGCCTTCCTTGGAAGTCTCCATGATCTACATCCAAACCTGTATCGGAGATTCCTATTACTTCTCCGGTTCCAGTTAGATTGGTTCCCGAAATTGTCCTCGCATAATCTGCACCAGAAATCAAACTAGCATTTGAGTTATGGATGGAAATAACTTGACCTGGCTCAATCCTAAGGACTCGATAATCAGCGGCTAGTGAAGTGATTAACAAGGATTCTGCAGATGAAATCTGGCACAAGTGCATGTCACAATAGGAGAATTGGTGCAATATGCCTTCAAGTTCATTAATTTCCCGAATCAAATCAGCGTTCTCCTCTTGGGAGTTGGTTGGAGAAGGAGTAACGTCTAAGTCGATCAAAGAATCAGTTGTTCCCAATAAGGAGAATAATGATTGTGAAATCTTCCACATCGATGGAATGGACCCCACCCATCGGACTTGTGGTAGGTTCTGTATCGGTTCAAAGCCTCTTGTAGAATACTCTTCCGAGAGACTGATAACTACTGAATTGTCAGGAATTTGATCAATAATGTCAATTCCCAGGAATCTCAGCGAATCCTCTAGTGACTGCAAGTCGGAATCGTGTGATTGCACGATGTGTAATCTCTTATCATAAGGTTCGTTCAGTCCTGTCTTCTGCCATGGACCCACTGGAAGTTCACTATACAATGGATCAATGGTCCCGAATGGAGTGTGAATTAGTCCAGATGATTCGAAAACTGGATAGTCACTAGGGGATGGGTTCTGGAACATCGTCCACTTATTCGCGTTAGAATCTTCGTCCGAAAGAGAAAAGGCCTTCTCGACGTAGACTGGTTCAAGAGGAATCGAGTGAGAAAACGTAGAAAACAAAAACAGAGTAACGGCTAAGCAGACCTGTTTGTGAGAAGTCATGCGTTAATCCGAGACTAGATTCTCTTTTGATTATTGACACTATGCGAGCGTAAATTATCAAGACAATGAGGAATAATAGTGACTAATCGATTCATCGGTCTTTGTTACGGACTTCCGCCAGTCCTCCTCTACCCCCATGAGTGCCCTGATACAATCTACATTCTCGGGAATAACGTCGCTTTCTTGGTGGATGGCTTGGAAATAGTAAAGTCGATCACCGACTAGTTTTACCCCATCTTCCCAAACGAAGATTTCGTGCAAATCACCCCACTTCCTACCGATGTCTCTAGCCAACTCCATCACTTCAGCAGTAGTAGGAATCCGATCCTCAACTCCGTTCATGATGATTACTCTGGGAGTATTCGACCACATTTCTATAATCGAATCGGTAGTTAGGCCGTGCCCCTCGGGAAGATCAGCGATAATGCAGTGAACATGCATTAATGTTGTTGGAACAGCGACTGCTAGGCTGTTAATTTCTATCTCTGGCTTAACGGTCATCACATCGGGTCCATGATGGCTTGGAACTTTCAGAACTGGCTTGATTGCATTGATTGGACCCTTCGCGGAGTCGCCGGGGTCTGCTGCTCTCCTGATCATGGTGCATTCTACCTTCAATGATCCACAGTGGTCAAACAATGGTACCAGAGTTCTGGATAAGCCCGTGGTATTGCAAGAAACAACCCTAGTTCCCTTGGCATTCACGTTCTCTAAATGATTTGCTGATGAAGTGTATGACAGACCGGTTAGGTCGTGCCTTTCCCCACCTTGGAAAATGTACTTTACACCCGCAGATTCGTACTTTTTGAGATTTTCTGCTCCGAGTTTTCCGGGTGAACAGTCGACAACGATGTCGGAAATGGCGAGTAAGTCAGAAAGACCCCCGGAGCAAGTGTATCCTTTCTTAGAAAACTGTTCAATTCGATCCGCATCATCAAAGGTACAGTATAGCGGGAATCCCTTCTTGATAGCCAATTCACAGCCAAAACTTGGACCTGTCTTTGTTACTCCAGAGACTTCCATGTCCTCTTGCGCGTCGATAGCATCCGCGACACGCTTCCCTATGGTCCCAAAACCGTTTATTGCCACTTTGATGGTTCCCATTATCCGAACCCCATGTTGTTGCCTTTGATTAATCGACGTCTGAAGGATGCCTATGAACATAGCGAATTCGGCAAGAGTCAATAATGAGTCGCCTCTTTCTGGATACGTAGCGTAAGCATAGGGGGCAAGATGGTGAGAGAGATTGTCACAAAGAGTATGAAACTCAACAAGGACCTAGATAGATATGTCGAACAGGCAATTGAACAGGACCGACCTGTAAAGATTGGATGGGGGCGTGCAGGAGATGAGAGGCCCAAAGAAGGAGAGTTTGGGGTCTTGACTCACTTGCCAAAGGGTGCTAGGGTACTTTGCCTAGGGGATTTGGGAGAGTGTGTGGGAGCGGCCAATCGAGGAGGAACATTGACTCTCAGGGGAGGCACTGGATCTATGCTTGGAGCGTTTCATGTTTCCGGAAAGACAGTTGTTGAGAAAGACGTCGGTGACAAGGCTGGATTCGAAATGATTGGTGGCGAGATTACTATTCAAGGTTCAGCAGGAGATGAAACTGGAGCTGCAATATCAGGGGGGCTTTTACTCGTGAGAGGGCATGCAGGAGATCGTTTGGGCTCAGGAATGTCTGGAGGCACTGTAATCGTAATGGGATCGGTTGGTTCAGAGCCGGGCGCAGGAATGATTGGTGGAAGAATTGTGATCTCTGGGAGCTGCCCGCCTCCTCCGGATGGGGTAGAAATGAGGTCGATAAAGAAAACTGAAATTTCTGAGTTCAAAAAATTTCTCGATCCGATGGGGCTGTCCTTGAACGAGGATGCTCTAGTTCTAGAACCGGAGAAAAATCTCTCTGAGAAGGATGAGGGAGAAGGGACTAGTTGTTTCATCTCTGAGGGATTTGAGAAAATCTCACTATATCCGAATGAGGATTCGTTGTCAGAACATGTCCCCTTAGACCACTATACTCTTCTGGTTCAAGAAGACTCTGAATCAGATGGGGCATTGTTAGAAATTCCATGGATTATAAGTTGCGAGACCGCAATGGGTGCGAGAAACTGGGAAGGGATTGATGCTCCTGCAATTGTCAGGACAAAATCCAGAAAGAGTGACTTACTGCTGGTCGGCAGAAGAGAGATTTCTGATTCTATTGACTATGTCGGAAATTGCTCAGGAATGATTCTAGACATTTCGGATTTTCCCGGACTGAATGACGCAGAAATAGAAGGATTGTTAATTTCGTTACGCAGTAGAATGGCTGCGAATTCGGTAATCATGCTAAGGGGAAGCATAGGTAGGATAGAGCGATTATTCAGTCTGGTGATGGATTTGGAACTTGACGGAGCAGTAGTAAACTGCGCGACACGAAGCGGTTCTAGACTATCCTCGACGCTTCCAAAGATTGGTCTTGCTTCGAAGGCTATGGGAATCGGAGATACAGGGAAGTTCGTGATGATTGAGGTTTTGCACGAGCCGGACGCGAAGGATCTGTTAATTGCTGTGGCTTCTGGATGCACCGCACTGGTTTCCCCTTGTCCAGAGGAGGATCTGATGTCGAAAATGAGAGAATTGAGAGCTGGAGTCCGTGGATTGATGAGAGAGGTGGGCGTAGACAGGATTGATAGAATAGGCAGGAGGAATCTGAGGGCCAATGATTTTGATACTGCGGCTATATCTGGACTGAGGCTAGTTGGATATGACCGCCCCCTGAAGATGTGGCTAGAATTGCGGTGAAAACATGCCTAGTCTAGATTTCAAGCATTCCATCCTCAATTATATTCAGGAATTGCATGGGGTCCAGCACAAGGCTGACGAATGGCCCGAATGGTTGCCAGAAATTGGTTGTCCGGTAGATGGCAATGATCAGGAATCAATAGAGGTAGAAGTTTTTCCGGATCGACCAGATCTCCTCAGTCACGAGACAATAGCAAGAGCATCGAGATCATTTCTATCTCTCTCTGAAGTCGGGGTTGATTTGCCAGTGACCCATGGAGAAATTCGACTATCTGTAGAACCTGAATTGAAAAATGTCAGACCAATTGTGATGGGCGCAGTAGTCCGAGGAGTAATGACTGGAAAAAATCACGAAGAAAGGGAGGATTTCATTCAATCATTAATGGACCATCAGGAAAAGTTACACATGACAATAGGGAGAAAGAGGAAGTTCGCGTCAATAGGAGTCCATGATCTTACTTCCCTCGAGCCTCCATTCAGAGTAACTACCGTTTCTCCTACTTACTCCTTCGTACCTCTTGCTTGCTCAGAGGAGATGACCATTAAGCAGGTACTTTCTGAACACCCGAAAGGAATGGAATATGCTCACCTAATGGAAGGATTGGATCGTTTTCCTGTGATTATTGATTCGGCAGATAGGGTCCTGTCATTCCCGCCGATAATCAATGGCAGTCATACGACTGTGCATGAAGGGACTCAGGATTTCTTCATCGATGTAACAGGGTGGGATGAAAGAGCCTGCGAATCTTGCCTCTTGCTTGTGTGCCTATCAATGTCTGAAAGAGGAGGTCGGATCGAGAGTATTGAATTCACCGGCATTGATGGGGAAACAAAATCCATCCCACGTGGAGAGTCCCGAAAGCATCGAATTCCAGATAGTCTGATTAGGAAGATTCTGGGCTTGGAGTTGAGCTCGGATGAGTTATCTCGCTCAATTGCAAAGATGGGCGGAAGACTGGAAGAGAGTAGGACAGTGACAAACGGACCGAACGAACCTGGCAGATGGGCTGACTGCGTAGTAGGAGAAATTGAGCACATTATTTCGATGCCCCGTTGGAGAAGTGACATCATGCATCCTGTAGATGTTGTAGAAGACGTTGCAATAGGGTTCGGATTCGAAAATCTACCAATAAAACTGTCATCGACTCATCTCGATGCAATTCCGCTCGGAGATTCAAATCTCAAGAGGAGATTTGGGGAAAGTATGAGAGCATGTGGTTTGCAAGAAGTGCAAAGTTTGACCCTTTCTAATGAGAAGGACCAATTCGAGAATGTCAGATGGCCACGAGAGGATGGATTGGCGATCATCGCCAACCCAATTACCTCTGATCACACCGTCCTTAGACAGTATATCCTACCCTCTCTACTGAGATTGCTTGCAGCGAATAGGCATCACGAGTTGCCTCAGAGAGTGTATGAGTTAGGGACGGTGGTTAGGGGATCAAGAAATTACATCAGGGGAGCGTGGACATGTGCAGAGGTTGGGAACGGTTTCACAAAATCCAAAGGAATTGTGCAAGCATTGCTCATAGATCTTGATGCTAGTGTGACAGAAATTGAGTACAAGCCAACAGAAGCGGGCCACGGTCCATGGATCTCTGGCAGAGGGAGTCAAATTCTCTTTCAAAACAAGAAGATTGGAGAATTTGGAGAGGTTGCTCCAGAAGTTAGTGCGGAATTCGGAATTAAATCACCAATTCAGGCCGGCGAAATAGACTTAGGGGCAGTTTTCAAACTGATTCCAGATCCTATTTCCTAGTCTTTCTTTTTTTCCTTCGACAAAAGTCTCTTTGCATCCAAGAACTTCTTGCTCTTTAGATGACTGTGTTCTTCTTTCTTTTGACCCTTCTTTCCAGTCTCTCTCTCGTACTCAACTACGTTCTTCATGTACCTTGTTCGGGAAATAGTCGGTTTGGCGGGTTTCTTCTTCTTGAACGGCCATACCGGTCCCATGTGGCGTGAGCGACGAGGGTCCCCATCATATTTTCCCCATGTTGAGTCAAAACACAGTAGTTTTCATGGGATTAGCCCTTCTACAAGCCATGTGGATGAACGGCATATCGGGGTTGACGAAGCGGGAAGAGGTCCGGCAATAGGCCCTCTGGTCGTCTGTGCACTTTCGATACCCTATGAAGACAGAAGTATTCTGGAAAATATCGGTGTAGATGACTCCAAGAAACTCAGCAAAACTAGGAGGGAGACCATCCACAATGAAATCATTTCTAATGTTGAAGCACGGGGATGGGAAGTAGGTCTGATAAGAAGTAATGCAGGTGAAATTGATCGATGGATGGAATCTGGAACTCTGAACTCATTGGAAGTTAAGTTGTTTGCCGAAGCCATCACTATGACGACAGAAC
>Ga0208522_1001812_pt1 | contig 13320 bp, 13 predicted proteins | sample ETNtaG_25_FD_185763 | JGI IMG/M metagenome (GOLD analysis project Ga0208522, IMG submission 185763) | Marine microbial and viral communities from oxygen minimum zone, Eastern Pacific Ocean - ETNP201302SV86 (SPAdes) (version 2) | ecosystem: Environmental > Aquatic > Marine > Oceanic ... | reverse complement strand
TTCAGAATGGTAAATACTGTACAGTATATCCGTTTGAGTTAGCAGCTTGTAAACTAAAATATCCAATGCCAACCTGGTCTCAAAAATAATAAATAATTATATTTAAAAAAGGCGGTCGTTAATACGATCGCCTTTTTTTTATTTAGAATATAATTCAATTATTTTGGATTGAATTATATAGATTTTCTAATATTATAAATTCATCTTGATTGAACAATCGTTAATTTTACTACAGATAATTTTTATTGATATAATTCTAGCTGCAGACAATGCTATTATTATTGGATTGATAGCGGCTAGTTTTGTTCCTAAAAATAGAAAACAAATAATTTTTTGGGGAGTAGCTGGTGCTTTGGTATTTAAAATAATCTTTGCGATATTTGCTACTTATTTGTTTAAATTTTATTTTATAAAAATTCTTGGTGGCCTTCTATTAATTTGGATAGTAAATGATTTAAGAAAAGATTTGTTTGAAATTAAAAAAATTAAATCCCCAAAGAAAAAATCAATGGAACCTTCATATATACAAAGTATTTATAAAGTATTGTTTGCGGATATAACTATTAGTTTTGATAATGTAATTGGTGTAGTTGGTGCAGCCAAAGATTATTTTGCTTTTATGATTTTTGGCCTTGTTTTGTCGGTAGTTTTAACAGGTGCACTTGCTACCTATCTGGCTAATTTTATCCAAAAAAATCTTTGGATTGCTTATGTGGGTTTAGCTTTTATTTTAATAGTAGCTATACAATTAATTATTGGTGGTTTGGTAGATTTAGAAATCCTAAATATTAATGAAAAATATATTAAATATTTTTAGTAAGAATATTTTTTACTAGGATATTTTTTAGATTTTACTTCTACATTAAATTTTTTAGCACCTTCAGTTATTAGTTTTTTTACATCAACAAACTTTTTTACAAATTTTATTTTTGAATTTGTTAACCCTAAAATATCATCTGTCACTAATATTTGACCATCACAATTATTTGAAGAACCAATTCCAATGGTTGGTATTTTAATTTGTTTTGTAATTGCTTTAGACAAGCCACTTTCAACACACTCAAGAACAATAGCAAAAACACCTGCATTTTCTAAAATTATAGCATCTCTCATAATTTGATTTTTCTCTCTTAAAGATTTTCCTTTAGATTTAAATTTCCCTCTAACTGACTGTGGCAATATTCCAAGATGTCCCAAAACGGGAATTTTATTTTTAACTAAATGCTCAATTATATTTTTAATTTTTTTCCCTCCCTCTAATTTAACCCCATCACATTTAGTCTCTTTCATTACTTTTTTACAGTTTTTATGAGCTTCAGATTTAGTACGATAGGTATTGTAAGGCATATCAACAATCATTAGGCTTTTTGATATTCCTAATCGAACACTTTTAGAGTGTTCAATCATCATATTTAAAGTTACTTTTCTTGTAGTTTTATAATTATATAAAACTGATCCTAAAGAATCTCCGACAAGAATTAAATCAGTATACTTATCAATTTCTTCTGCAATATTTTTTGAATAAGCGGTAAGGCAAACAATTTTTGATCTATTTTTTTTTGATTTAAGTTTGTTTATTTTTAAAAACATTTAAATATATTACCATGTGCCAGTGTTTTTCATTGAGATCCAAGGTTCTTTTGGTTCTAAATTTCCTTCTTGTAGAATTTCAATAGAAATCTTATCTGGAGAACGAACAAAGGCCATATGACCTTCTCTTGGAGGTCTATTAATTGTATAGTTCATATCCATTAATCTTTGGCAAGTTTCATAAATATTTTCTACTCTATAAGCAAGATGTCCAAAATTTCTTGCACTTTCTCCAAGGTTATCTCCATCCCAATTGTAAGTTAATTCTATTTCAGCTTTCTCATCATTAGGAGCGGCAAGAAAAATTAAAGTAAATCTTCCTTTTTCATTTTCCATTCTTCTAGTTTCTTTTAATCCCAACCCTTCGCAAAAGAATCTGAGTGATTCTTCAATGTTTTTAACTCTAATCATTGTGTGTAAATATTTCATAATATTATTTTATAATAATTTATTACTCTAATTCAATAGTGCTTGGAGGTTTAGAAGTAACATCGTAAACAACTCTATTTATTCCTCTAATATTGTTTATTATTTGATTTGAAATTGATTGCATAAATGACTTTTTAAATTCATAAAAATCTGCTGTCATGCCATCTTCTGATGTTATTGCTCTCAATAAGCACAAATATTCGTATGTTCGATTATCTCCCATTACGCCAACAGTTTTAACTGGTAGTAAAGCTGCATAAGCTTGCCAGATTTTGTCATACAGATTATTATCTTTTAAGGCTTTAATAAAGTAATAGTCAGCTTCTTTTAATATTTTAATTTTCTCTTTTGTAATAATGCCTGGCATTCTAATTGCTAATCCTGGTCCAGGAAAAGGATGTCTTGATATAGTTTCTTTACTTAAATTTAATTCTAAACCAAGTTTTCTTACTTCATCTTTAAATAAATATTTTAATGGCTCAACTAACTTTAAATTCATTTTTTTTGGTAATCCACCTACATTATGATGTGACTTAATTTTTGAAGTTTGGCTTCCTGTAACTGATTTGCTCTCTATAAGATCTGGATATAAAGTTCCTTGTGCTAGAAATTTTATATTTTTAATTTTTTTTGCATATTTTTCAAAAATTTTGATGAATAGATTTCCAATAATTTTTCTTTTTTTTTCTGGGTCAGAAATATTTTTTAATTTAGATAAAAATTCTTTTTCAGCATTTGCATAAAATAAATTAAATTTAAATTTTTTTTTAAAAGTATTTATCACTTGTTGTTCTTCATTTTTTCTTAACAACCCGGTATTTACAAAAATACAGGTTAAGTTTTTACCAATTGCATTTGATAATAATTTTGCAACAACACTACTATCAACTCCACCAGATAAAGCGCAAATTACTTTTGAATTTCCAACTAGCTTTCTAACTTCATTAATAAGTTTTGTTTTTTGATCTTTTGCTGACCAATTTCTTTTTAATTTACATATATCGAATACAAAATTTTTTAGAATTATTTTGCCTTTATTTGTATGAGTAACTTCAGGATGAAATTGAATTCCATATAAATTCTGCTTTGTATTTTCTACTATACATAGTTTTGAGTTAGAACTTTTAGCTACCACTTTAAAATTTTTTGGTAGTTTGGTTACCTCGTCAGCATGGCTCATCCAAACTTTGTTTTCTCCTCTAGAAAAAAAATTTTTGGTTAAAATACTATTTTTTAATTTTTTTACTTTTGCTAATCCAAATTCTCTAGATTTAGATTGTTTAACTTTACCTCCCATTTCTTTAGAGATTATTTGATGTCCGAAGCATATTCCAAGAACAGGAATGTTAGAATGCAATAGTTTTTTGTTAAATTTTACTTTTTTGTTCTGATAAACATTGTGTGGACCCCCAGATAATATTAGGCCTTTAATATTATTTTCTAAATTCTTTCTATTAGTAATTTTATTGTGGCTAATTATTTCGCAATAAGCTCCAAGTTCTCTTATTTTTCTTGCAATAAGTTGGGTAAATTGCGAACCAAAATCAATAATTAAGATTTTGTTAAGACTGTCTTCAAGACGCATCTTTTTTTTCAAATTCTTTTAGTCGACTATCTATTGATGATATTTTTTCACACAAAGACGAACAAATTTTTTTAAAATCATTCTTTAATTCTTCGACTTTCGAAAAATTTGATCTATTTAATTCTATATCAATCAATAAATACATGGCTTCTTCATTTCTTGGTTCAAGAAGTAGAGCTGTATTGAGGTTTTTTTCTTCTTCATAATTATCTTCTTCTTTTTTGAAAATTTTAGCCAAATACAGGTAGGATTTTGCGTCTTTAGGATTATAGACAATATTTCTTTGAAACAAAAATTTTGATTCTTCAAATTTTTCTTCTTCAAATAACTTCTTGGCTTGAACGAAAAAATTATTTTCTTTTGCAAATGTTAAAAAACAGAAGCCAAAAAACAGTAAAATTGTTAATATTAATTTCATAATTATTTTTTTAATTCATCTATGTTATGTACCATACTTTCGTAAAAACCTGCTTTTGTAATTTTAAAAAATTTAGGTTTTTTTCTTAGATTAATTACTTTTCGTGATCCAAGATAACCCATTGATGATTTTAATCCTCCAACTAATTGGTAAATTATTTTATCAACAGATCCTTTATATTTAACAAAACCTTCAACTCCTTCCGCCACATATTTAGATGTGTTTTTTTGTTTTTTTTGAAAATATCTATCAGCAGATCCTTTGTTCATTGCTCCAACCGACCCCATGCCTCTAAAGCTTTTAAATAGTTTACCATTTTTTTTTATAATTTTTCCCGGTGCCTGGTCAGTTCCTGCAAATAAAGAACCTATCATTACTGCGTCTGCTCCCGCAGCTAGAGCTTTTGCTATATCTCCAGAAAATTTTATTCCTCCATCTGCGATCAGTGTGGTTTTATTTTTTCCAATACCTTTTCTAACATTTAATATAGCACTTAATTGTGGAACACCTATTCCAGCAATTAATCTTGTTGTACATATTGATCCAGGACCAATTCCAACTTTAATTATATCAACACCAAGTTTAATTAAAAATTTTGCAGCATCAGTTGTTGCTATATTTCCTGCACAAAGAGATGTTTTTCTTGGTTTGATTTTTTTAATTTTTCTAATTATTTCTGCCACTTTTTTTGTATGACCATGTGCTGTATCGACAACTATCAAATCTAAATCTTCTTTTAGAATTTTCTCTGCTCTTTTATGTTCTTTTAAATTTGCACCGACTGCTGCGCCAACTAATAATTTTTTTGATTTAACTTTTCTGATTTCTTGAATTTGTTTCTTAATATCCAAATTTCTATGGATAACTCCAATCCCCCCTGCTTTTGCAACTGCAATAGCCATTTTTGCTTCTGTAACAGTATCCATGGCCGAAGAGAGCAATGGAATTTTTAAATTTAAATGTTTAGATAATTTGGTAGACGTGACTACTTCAGAAGGCAAAATGCCTGAATAATTGGGAGCCAGAGTAACATCGTCAAAAGTGAGTGCTTCTTTAATGATATCCATGTCCTTATATATATGATTCTTGTAAAAATTAAAGAAAAACTATCTTAAATGTTTGCAAATTATAAAATTTTCCTTTGAATCTTTTCTGCTAGCTGGTGGTTTAAAAATATGAACTTTTTGAAATTTTTTTTTTGCAGTAGCAACGATTTCATTAAAAGATGAACCCATAAATATTTTTGATACGAAGCTTCCTTGTTTATTAAGAGTATTGGTTGCAAAATTGAGCGCTTCAATACTTAATTCTCCTGTTACTATTGAGTCTACATTTTTATTACCCGTTGTATTTACAGCCATATCTGAAATCACAAGGTCAATTTTCTTACGAAAATAATTGATAATTTTTTTTTGTTGAAGTTCATCTGTAAAATCACCTTTTATTTGGAGTGTATTTTCTATTTTTTCCATTTCTTTTAAGTCAATTGAAACTACTTTTGAATTTTTAAACTTTCTGGATATAAATTGTGACCAACTCCCAGGTGCAGCACCCAAGTCTGCAACATGAATACCATTTTTTAGAATATTGAATTTTTCGTTAATTTCTTGTAATTTATATACAGCTCTTGATCTATATCCTTCAACTTTTGATTGTCTTACGTAAATATCTCTTCTTTGTTTATTTATCCAATTTTTTGAAATTTTATTTTTTTTCAACTAATTCCTAAATCTCAAACTTTTCTCAATTATATCACCATCCAAAGTTTTAATTTTTGAAATAAAATTTTTATTATTTCTAATTTGATCGTTATTTTTTCCAGCAAAATGGATTATTCCTATTTCATGATTTGGCAAATATGGCTCAACAAAAGTATTATTTTTTTTGTCAAATTTTATGACTTCAATTAATGTCCAATTGCAATATGCTGGCAATATTTCAACATCAAGATTATCTGAATAAATTGTAATATTCATTGCAATTTGCTCTGATCCCCAAATTTTTCCAGATGATAAAGCTTTTTTTAAATTTTTTTGCCATACATCCCAATGTGGAGCATCTATCTCCAATGAGAACGCTCCAATATTTAAATGGGGTTTTAGTGCTACTTCTCTTGCAATTTTTTCAGAAAATCCTGATGATTTTGCATGTTTATAATTTTGAGATTTAATTTTTGCAAAACTTCCCAAAAACCATTCAGCTCTCAGTACTCTTCCATAAGATCTATCCGCTGATGTTGCTATAGCCAATTTTTTATTATCGCAACCTTTGAGAAATAATTCAATCGCATACCAAGAATTGACCCACGCATCTGCATCAATCCATAAATATTTTTTATAACCTGGAAAATATCTTGGTAAAAAGGCTCTTGAAACTTGACTTTTTAACCATTCTCTTCCTTTAACTTTAAAATCAGGAACTTCTATATCCCACTCAGCTTTTTTAATTTGATCAACTTTTTTTTCAAGAATTTCTACTTGATCTTTTTGCAATCCTGCATCCATAATACAAATTGCTATTTCTTTGCTTTGATCAAACCTTTTTATTGAATCAACCAGTTCATTTAATAATTCAAAATAATTTGCATCGGCTAATGAAACGATTGTGTTTTCTTTCATTTATAGCACATCTTCATGATGATCAATATCTTCACTTTTTGCCTTGTAAGCTTTATTTATTATTAAATAATGAACTGCGCTTATTGGAATCACCAAAAGATAAATTGCTCCTGAAATAATTATTGTATTAAAAGTAAAGATTAAAAGTAAACCAAAATATAAAATTATACCAAATAATAGAAATACGGATGTTCTTCTAGGAACTGCTATTCTTTTAAGAGAATATGTTGGAATTTTACTAATTAATAAAATTGAAATAACGATGAATAGAATAGGCACTATAATTTTATAATTTAAATTGATAATTTGGATTTCGCTAAAACTATAGATTAATGGCATCAAAACCAAAACACCTCCTGCTGGAGATGGAATGCCTTCAAAAAAATTATCTCTCCAAGAAGGTTCTCCTCCTGAGGTAATATTAAATCGTGCCAGTCTCAAAGCTACACAAATCACATATATCAGTGATATTAACCAGCCTAATCTTCCAATTTCTGATAAAGACCAAAAATACATTATGAATGCAGGTGCAACTCCAAAACTAATCACATCTGTTAAAGAATCTAGCTCTTTACCCACTTTAGAAGTGGCTCTAATTAATCTAGCAATTCTACCGTCTAATCCATCGATAACAGCAGCAACAATAACTGCTATAACTGATAATTCAAATTTACCATCGAATGCAAATTTAATCGAACTTAATCCTATGCAAACACCAATTAAAGTTAAAATATTTGGTAGTATTATTCTTGAATTTTTATTGGAAACTAATTTAATATTTTTATCTGGCTGTTCCATAAGATTATTTCTTTGCTATCAAAGTTTCTCCTGCAATAGTTTTTTGATTAATTTTTACCAAAGGTTCATAATTTTCAAAATACAACTCTGCCCTGCTGCCAAATCTTATCATGCCAATTCTTGCTCCTTGTTGTAATTCTTCATCAATTGAAGTTTCGGTAACTATTCTTCTGGCAACTAAGCCAGCAATTTGAACTACAATAATATCTTCGCCATGAGAATTTTTAATTTTATAAAAGTTTCTTTCATTATCTTCGCTTGCTTTGTCTAATGATGCATTAATAAATTTTCCCGGCTTATATAATATTTCTGTGACTTTGCCCGAGCACGGCGCTCTATTAACATGACAGTCAAATACATTCATAAATATACTAACTTTTTTAAATTTTTTATTTTCTAATCCAAGTTCTTTAGGTCCATCCGTTTCTAATACTTGTAACACCACTCCATCAGCTGGGCTTGTTAGATAATTTTCATCTCCAATTGCAATTCTTTCAGGATCTCTATAAAAATAATAACACCAGATTGTCAGGACTAATCCTACGAAACCCAAAAAACCATGTATAAAATAGAGAACAATTGTTACTATTATAAAAATAACAATAAATTTGTAACCTTCGTCATGAATTTTTGGAAAAATTTTATCCATCATAATAGCCACATTGGTAATTTTGGGTTAATATGTATACAATAAACATAAATTCAACTAATAAGATATATCAATAAATGAGTAAAATTAAGGTTAAAAACCCAATTGTCGAGCTAGATGGCGATGAAATGACAAGGATAATCTGGGACTTTATTAAAAATAAGTTAATCCTTCCATATTTAGATTTGGGGATTGAATACTATGATCTTGGAATAAAAAATCGCGATAAAACTAATGACCAAATAACAATTGATTGTGCAAATGCAATTAAAAAAAATGGTGTTGGTATTAAATGTGCAACTATTACCCCAGATGAAGCTAGAGTTAAGGAATTTAACTTAAAAAAAATGTGGAGATCTCCAAATGGTACTATTAGAAATATAATTGGAGGAACTGTATTTAGAGAGCCAATAATCTGTAAAAATGTTCCAAAATTAGTTCCTAGCTGGACTAACCCAATTTGTATAGGAAGACATGCGTTTGGTGATCAATATAGAGCAACAGACTTTCAAGTTCCTGGTAAAGGTAAATTAGAAATGAAATGGACATCTGAAGATGGAAAAGAAAAGAAAGAATTTGAAGTATTTAATTTCCCAGGAGCAGGTGTAGCTCTATCAATGTATAACCTAGATCAATCCATAGAAGATTTTGCAAGAGCTTGTATGAATTATGGCCTCAATAGAAACTGGCCAGTTTATCTTTCTACTAAAAATACAATATTAAAAAAATACGATGGAAGATTTAAAGATTTATTTCAAGAAGTTTATGAAAAAGAATTTAAAGAAAAATTTAATGAAAGAGGAATAACTTACGAGCACAGACTTATAGATGATATGGTTGCTTGTGCAATGAAATGGAATGGAAATTATATTTGGGCATGTAAAAATTATGATGGAGATGTTCAATCTGATACTGTTGCGCAAGGATTTGGTTCTTTAGGTCTAATGAGTAGTGTTTTAATGTCTCCTGACGGCAAAACTATAGAAGCTGAAGCAGCGCATGGAACGGTAACAAGGCACTACAGATTACATCAACAAGGTAAAGAAACTTCAACAAACCCTATAGCTTCTATTTTTGCATGGGCTAGAGGACTTTATCATAGAGGAAAGTTAGATGATAATGAAGATTTAAAAAAATTTATAAAAATTTTAGAAAAGATTTGTGTTAAAACAGTTGAAAATGGATCTATGACTAAGGATCTTGCAATATTAGTTGGACCTTCAACAAAATATCTAACAACTAATCAGTTTCTTGATGAAATTGATGGCAACCTAAAAAAACAGTTAAACTAAAGATTTAAGTTTTTCAAAAGCTTTTTCTATTTTATTTGAATCTTGTCCTCCGGCTTGAGCAAAGTCATTTCTTCCTCCACCGCCCTTTCCACCAATTATTTCTGAACCAAGTTTAGCAAATTTAACTGCATCATATTTTTCAGTTAACTTATCTGTAACACCAACAGCTAAACCTACTTTGTCGTCTTTAATTGCAAATACTATAACTATTCCATCGCTTAATTCTTTTTTTCCACTATCAACTAATTTTCTTAAATCTTTAGGTGGTAGATCTAATACTTTTTGAAGTCTTATTTTAACTCCATTAATTGTTTCATCTTTGATTATGTTTTTAGATTTATCTTCTAGAATAAATTTTACATTTATTTGTTCAAGTTGTTTTGACAAATCTTTAATCAATCCTTTTTGATCATAATTTTCCAAATTTGGTTTGCCGCCAAGTTTAATTATTTTTTCTGACAGCTCTTTTATAGTTTCCTCATCTTTTTGAGCAGATAGATCAGACAGTTTTTCTTTATTTATTAAGTAATCTTCTAATTGTTTATCTCTTAAAGCTTCGACCCTTCTAACTCCTGCTGCAATTGAGGATTGGCTAATAATCTTAAATTTACCAATATCACTGGTATTTTTTACGTGTGTACCGCCACACAATTCTGTCGAAAAATACTTACTACCTTCATCACCCATTGATAAAACTCTAACTTCATCACCATATTTTTCACCAAATAAAGCTAGAGCACCGTTTTCAACTGCTTCTTTAGGTGTCATTATTCTTGTTTTAACATCAGATTTTTTTTCAATCATTGAATTCACAAAATTCTCTATTTTACTAATTTCATCTGGTGAAATTGGCTTCATATGACTAAAATCAAACCTAAGTCTATTTGGTTCTACCAAAGATCCTTTTTGTGTTACATGTGAACCCAAAACTCTTCTTAAAGACTCATGCAATAAGTGGGTAGCTGAATGATATGCTCTTGTATTGTCCCTTCTAGAGATATCAATTTTCATTTCAACATTCTGATTTAATTTTATTGAACCGTTTTTAACGGTTCCATAATGCACAAATAAATCTCCCAATTTTTTTTGAACATCTGATACATCAAACTTAAACTCACCAGAAACAATTTCTCCTTTGTCTCCGATTTGTCCTCCGGATTCTCCATAAAAAGGTGTTTGATTAACTACAATTATTCCTTCATCTCCAGAATTTAAAACATCAGTTTCTTTATTATCTTTAATCAATGACAAGACAACACCTTCAGCCTGGTTAGTTTCATAGCCTAAAAATTCTGTTGAGCCTAATTTATCTTTAATACCAAACCAGATGTCATCTACGGCACTATCTCCAGAGCCTTTCCAATTTTTCTTAGCAAGTTCTCTGCTCTCTTTCATGAGAGAATGAAATTTTTCATTATCAATTTTTAAAGATTTATTTTTCAAAATATCTTCTGTTAAATCTAATGGAAAACCATAAGTATCATAAAGTTTAAAAGCAACATCACCTGGAAGAACTTTGTCTATTTTAGTTATTTCATCGCTTAAAATTTTTATTCCTCTTTCTAAAAGAACTAAAAATTTTTCTTCTTCCATCTTTAAAGTTTCTTTAATTAATGACTCTGCTCTTTCTAATTCAGGATAGTTGCCTTTCATTTCATCCATTAACGTCTTAAAGATATTATAAAAAATTGGCTCTTTTGATCCAAGCAAATGAGAATGTCTCATTCCTCTTCTCATAATTCTTCTAAGTACATATCCTCTTCCTTCATTAGAAGGTAAAACTCCTTCTGCAATTAGAAATGAACTTGCCCTTAAATGATCAGCTATCACTCTAAAGCTTGAAATATTATTTTGATCTGGTTTAACTTTAACAGTTTCAGATATTGATCCGATTAGTTTTTTAAAGTGATCTGTTTTATAATTATCGTGAGTACCCTGCAATAAAGCCGCAGTTCTCTCTAAACCCATTCCGGTATCAACAGAAGGCTTTGGTAAATTAATTCTTTTTTCTTTTGAAACTTGTTCAAATTGCATAAAGACCAAATTCCAAATTTCTATGAAACGGTCGCCATCTTCTTCTTTACTTCCGGGTAATCCTCCTTTTAGATGATCGCCATGATCGTAAAAGATTTCTGAACAAGGGCCGCATGGACCTGTTTCGCCCATCGACCAAAAGTTATCTGATGTTGCAACTTTTATAATTCTATTATCGCTAAAACCCGCTATTTTCTTCCAGAAATTAAAGGCTTCATCGTCCTCGTGAAATACTGTTACATAAAGCTTATTTTTGTCTAAGCCAAAATCTTTTGTTATTAAATTCCAAGCAAGTTCTATAGCTTTTTCTTTGAAGTAATCTCCAAATGAAAAATTTCCTAACATTTCAAAGAAAGTGTGGTGTCTTGGTGTATAACCAACGTTTTCTAGATCATTATGCTTTCCTCCAGCTCTTACACATTTTTGTGAGGTGGTTGCCCTTTGATAATCTCTTTTCTCCAATCCAGTAAACACATTTTTAAACTGAACCATTCCTGAGTTGGCAAACATTAAGGTTGGATCATTATTTGGTACTAAATTACTCGACTCAACTATTCTGTGGTCGTGCTTTTCAAAATATTTGAGAAATGTACTCCTTATTTCATTTAATGTTTTTGCCATATTTTTTTAAAATACAGCATTTTTGGATGATGTCTATATTATGTGAAGGGGAAAAAGGCGCCCAATCGAGCGCCTTTTTAATAACTAAAAGTTATCTGCTAATTTTTTTTAGTAGGAATTTCTTCTTTTGTTTCAGCTTCTACTTTATCTTCATTTAAAGGATTACCTTCAATCTTTTTTGAAATCACACCAGCTTTTTCTCTGATTGCCATTTCAATTTCAGCAGCGGCTTTTGGATTTTGCTCAAGGTAAAGTTTAGCATTCTCTCTACCTTGACCAATTTTTTCTCCTTTATATGCGTACCAAGCTCCAGATTTCTCTACGATATCTGCTTTGGCACCAAGATCGATTAGTTCCCCTACTTTGCTAATTCCTTTTCCATACATCAAGTCAAACTCAACAACTTTGAATGGTGGCGCTACTTTATTTTTAACAACTTTTACTCTAGTTGCATTCCCAATGATATTTTCTTTTTCCTTAATTGCTCCAATTCTTCTTATATCCATTCTAACAGATGAATAAAATTTAAGAGCATTTCCTCCTGAAGTTGTCTCAGGATTTCCAAACATAACACCTATTTTCATTCTGATTTGGTTAATGAAAATAACCATAGTATTTGTTCGAGAGATCGAACTTGTTAGTTTTCTTAAAGCCTGACTCATTAATCTTGATTGAAGACCCACGTGATGATCTCCCATTTCACCTTCAATTTCAGCTCTTGGTGTTAAAGCCGCAACCGAGTCTATTACTAATACAGAAATTGAACCTGATTTAATTAAAGTGTCTGCTATCTCCAAAGCTTGCTCGCCTGTATCTGGTTGAGATATTAATAATTCTTCAGTATCAACTCCTAATTTTTTTGCATAAACTGGATCTAATGCATGCTCGGCATCTATAAATCCACAAATTCCACCTGTCCTTTGTGCTTCAGCAACTACCTGTAAAGCAAGCGTTGTTTTTCCAGAAGCTTCTGGTCCGTAAATTTCAATAACTCTTCCTTTTGGCAAACCTCCAATTCCAAGAGCAAGGTCTAAACTTAAAGAGCCCGTTGAAATAGAATCTATATCCATAGCTGCTTGTTGTCCGAGCTTCATAACTGAACCTTTTCCAAAGTTTTCTGTGATTTGGCTTATTGCTGCGTCTAATGCTTTATTCTTCTCTTTGTTTTCCAATTCTTTATCTTTTGTGGATTTCACCACTTTTAAGTTATTTTTCGTCATTTTTTGCCCCTTTTTTTAGGTTTTTTGACAGTCGAATCATGAAAACAAATGTACACATTTTGTTCT
>Ga0208522_1001803_pt1 | contig 13361 bp, 11 predicted proteins | sample ETNtaG_25_FD_185763 | JGI IMG/M metagenome (GOLD analysis project Ga0208522, IMG submission 185763) | Marine microbial and viral communities from oxygen minimum zone, Eastern Pacific Ocean - ETNP201302SV86 (SPAdes) (version 2) | ecosystem: Environmental > Aquatic > Marine > Oceanic ... | reverse complement strand
TTAAAGTTCCTACTACAATTATGCATGTTCATTGTATCATTGCTGAATTGAATTCTGAGCCTGATGTTAATAGAGTATTAGAATTATGGGAGAATACTCCTCGGATTGATTTAATAGAGGGATTTCTTAAAAATAAGGATTCCAAAATAAGGAATTTGCCAGGCACAGCAGAGATAATGGAATTAGCTAGAGATTCACTTTACACGCGTGGAGACTTAAACCAAATTGCAGTTTGGAAAGATGGCGTTCACTCTTTCGGAAAGAAGTTATATTATTACCAGGCTATTCATCAAGAATCTGATGTTGTACCTGAGAATATAGATGCTATAAGAGCTATGTGTGAATTAGAATCAGATCCGTCTAAGTCCATTCAGAAGACTAACAGGGCTTTGGGAATTAATTAAGTGCATTTATTTTTTTAAGATATAAATCATTAAGAGTTATTTGAATTCCATTCTTACGACCTATTCTGCATATCTCACCATTTATTTCTTCTATTTCAGTTTTTCTTTCTTTCTTAATATCCTGAAGCATACTGCACATATTTCTAGGCGTTTTTTCAATTATGTCCCTTGCACTTTTCAGAGGGCTGTTGGGAAATATTATTCCTTCACTTTCAGCAACCTTTGAAGATTCGGAAAGTAATTCTTTTATCTGTTTCCAATATTCATCTTGTATAAGGTCACCATTCTTCAAATTATAAAATGTAGCTATAGGATTTATAGCACTATTAATCACAGCTTTGCACCATATATAGTCTTTAATATTATGAACTGAACTAACTTTGAAGAATTCATAACTAAATAATTTGGCAATGTCATTGGGCAGTGATTCTTTTTCATTTACATTTCCTATATATGTGAGCCCTGTGCCTTTAAATTCAGAAATTCCAGGAGATATTCTTTCAGCTCCAATACTTGTCACCATAGCATAAACCGTGTTTTTATTAGAGAAATTATAGTTTAACATTCTCAGACCATTTTGGCAAATAATTATTTTACCATTATAGTCTTTTATTAGGTTGGTAGCTTCATCCATATCATAACTTTTTACGGCATAAACAACGAGTTCAGCCTCTTCTAATTCTGTAATAATTTCAGCGTTGATTTTTCTCTTCCCATTCTTATTTTTAATCCATAATCCCTTATCTTTTAATTCAGAACACCTTTCTTCTTTAACTAAGATAGAGAGGTTGTTTTTTTGATCTAACGATGCCGCTAGAACTAAACCTATTGCACCAGCCCCTACTATTGTTACCTTCATTTGTGTTCTGGGAACAATAAACTTCTGTTATTTATTACTTTGATATGTATAATTAGTTCGGGTTCTTTTAAATCAACATATATTTTAGGGAACAATTCGAATACAGCTCCAGCAGTATCACGAGCAAGTTCCGTAGAGGAGAATTTGTGTTCTCCTTTTCTGTCAACCTTTATGGCAAAGGATTTTGCGAGTGTTTTTTTAGGAGTAATTTTTTTTACGGATGAATAAATAATATCTTTATTTGTTTCACATAGTATAGCTTTTTTTAATTGGTAGTCCAATATTTTTTCATCAACAATTTCATTTGTAGTAGTAATGTACAAATATTTTTGAATGATTATGTATTTACTTAGATTGCCTTTATCCTGCAAATTTAAAATTATTTTATTACCTATATTTTTTAGTTTTCTTTTACTTCTATTATCTAGGATATAATTATGCATTTATTGAGTCTAAAACACGTTTAATTATTTCATGAGAGTGGCCGAGATAATTGTCAGGTTTTAGGCAACTTTCAATTTCCTCTTCAGTCAAATATTCCTTAACTTTCTTATTCTCTTTGATATTTTGGTCAAATGATATATTCTTTTTTTCCGCAGACATTGTTATATTTCTAACTAGTTCGTGAGCTTCTTGTCTTCCTAGATTAGTTTTTCCTAGGGCTATTACAAAAGCTTCGGCCATAGGAAGCCCTCCAGCTCCATAAAGATTCTTTTTCATTTTTTCTTCATTAACATAGAGGTTGGAAAAAACATTTTCTGCTTTCTGAAGGATGTATTCTAAAAGTATGTAAAATTGTGGTAGTATTATTCTTTCATTACTTGAGTTGGCTAGGTCTCTTTCATGCCATTGAAGGTTATTTTCATATGAAGAATATAATACAGATCTAACTATGCGTGCTAATCCTCCTATATTTTCAGAAGTTATCGGATTTTTCTTTTGTGCCATTGTTGATGAACCAACTTGTTTTTTTGCGTTAAATGCTTCAGCCACTTCTCCAATATCGCTGCGCTGAAGATTTCTTACTTCCAATGTGAATTTTTCAACACTTGTTGATAGATTAGCACCCCATGCAATGACTTCTGCAATTCGATCTCTACCTAATATTTGTGTGGTAGCCAAAGGTTCGTTTAGGTTTAATTTACTGCAGACAAGTTTTTGAACATCCAGTGTATTTGGATGCATAGCTGCTCCAGAACCTACAGCTCCCAAGAATTTCCCTGTTAATATTCTTGGTTTTATTTCTGTTAAACGGATTCGATGACGTTCTAGTTCAGATGCGAAGACGGCCATTTTTAATCCAAAAGTAATTGGTGTAGCCCATTGCCCGTGGGTTCTTCCTAGCATCACAGTGTTCTTATGTTTACTAGCCAGATGACATATTGCAGTAATCAATTTCTCTAGAGCACTTTCAATAAGTTTCATAGCTTTTTTGTGTTGTAATGCTCTAGCTGTGTCTACAATGTCATAACTTGTAGCACCAAAATGGATCCATTTACCAGCATCACCTATCTTTTCTTCAAGTCCCTTTACAACAGCCATAACATCATGGTTAATTTCAGATTCAATTTCTTCAACTCTTTCTCTTTTGACAAGAACTAAACCATTTCGTATTTCAGAGGCAGCCTCTTCAGGAATCAGTCCTAGTTCAGCCTGAGATTCAGCTAATGTAGCTTCAACTTCCAAAAGGAAATTGAGATAAGAATTTGCTCTAAAGACACTTCTCATTTCCTCAGTTCCGTATCTGTAATCTAGAACGCTTACTGGGTCCATATTGTGCCAAAAGGGGTCCATATAAACTATATGTTTTTATTTTTTTTAATATAGGGATTACTTTTATCTAGGTATGTACTGACCATTTAATATGAGAAACAAGTGGCAGTTTGTAGTTTATTTCGCCATTAGTTCGATATTTCTTATTACATTTTTTAGTGATGATGCAGAGGCCTTAGATGTGGATTTAGAACCTGTAAATTTCACATTTAATCCAGAATACCCAATTAATGGAGAAGTTATAGAGATAACCTTTGACGTTGTGAATAATGGAGAAGAGGCTGCAAATCAAGTTAAGATAATTGTCTGGAATAGCACCTCTGAATGTGATTTAGAGGATGAATGTTTTCCTGTTTATGAAACGACGGCATCAGTTATAGATAAAAACAAGCAAGCATCTATAGAATTTACATGTAAGCCAGATGGTGAAGATGGATGTGGAGGTGTTGGAGATAAGGTTCTTACAGTTTCCGTAGATTATGAAGATGACATAATCGAAACAAATGAGGATAATAACAAAATAGTTTTTGAATATACGATTTATGCTGAAGAATTGGCAGACCTTCATCCGTCAGAAGGAGATTTAGGTGTTATGTTTACACCAGGAACTCCTGCAGTAGGTGATTCCGTTGATATATTGGCACTTTTCCAGAATGGAGGAAGAGATGATTGTGTAAATTTCTATATAAAATTCGAACAGTCAGTTAATGGAGAAAGTTCAGTTATAGGAGAATATCAGGTTAGAACCATTATTAGTCCAGGAGACCCTGGGCAATACAATATTACATGGGAACCTGATGAAGTAGGATTATTTGAAATAACGATAACTCTTGATTCTAATAATGTAATTGAAGAATTTGATGAGACAGATAATTCTTATTCGGCTGTAGTTAATGTCAGAGAGCACACTCCAGAGTTGACATTGAATGAGTTTAGAAATTTAACTGTCACACCAAATGATAATTGGCTTGAAGAGATTTTTACAGACCATAATGTTAACTTAACTACTTTTATTGTCAATAATGATTATGTGGTTGCAGCAGAATCTGTAAGAGTTGGTTTTTATGATTTGCCTGAGAATGCTGTCAATGAAACTTTAATTGGTTATGCAATTATAGATACTATATCAAATGCAACAAGACATAATGATGAGATACTTGGAGGTACAGAGGCTGCAAGAGTTACTTGGTCCTCAGGTACAGGAACCAATATTGTAGGCAATCATACTATAATTGTGCGAATTGATCCAGATAATGATATAGCTGAGTGGAATGAGGATGACAATAATTTTTCCTTCCAGTTAGTTGTCCTTGAATCCAAGCCAGACATAAACATGTATGATTTATTTGTTGTTGGGGAGCCTATACGTGGTATACCTTCAGAAATAGTAATTACTATATTTAATGAGGGAGCCACTTATGTGTCCAAGTATCCTGTTGAAATGCGAATTGATGGAGAATTGTTAGATACTTGGGAAGTAACCATTAATCAAGGTGAATTTCTTAATTTAAGCATTACCCATACATGGGATTCTCAGCAACCTAGTATTTCAGCGCGAGGTGACCCAGCTTCTTTTGTGGACGAATTAGATAAAAGTAATAATGTAAATTCATTGTTGGTTTATGTGGCAGCTCCAGAGTATGATTTTAGTATAGTGGATATTAGTTCCAATGATCCGGTTTTCAAAGGCGATCATATTGAGGTTGTTTTAGAAATTAAGAATAATAGGGCTGCAGTACCTGATTTGAAGTTTTTCTTATTTGTTGGTAATTCATCCGCTCCTGAATTTCAAGAATATGATTTGAACGATAATCCCGTTTATTATCATAGTGAAGAAGATTTAGGTTACAATGAAACTCGTTTAGTTTCCATATTTTGGAGGACTACTAGTAATGTTGGTGAATTTAATTTAACTGTGGTTGGCGAGATATCAGGAAGTCAGTTTGAAGATTTAAATCAAACAGATAATGTTGCAAATATAACCGTAATAGTTAAGCCTAGAAATTTCCAATTGTCTGTAGAAATGAAAAATGTTCCTAGTGTGATATATTTGAATCAAACTTTAGACATATCCGTTAGTGCTTTGAATGTTGGTCCAGAGATTTGCTGTGAGTGTCCTGATGGAACGATGAATATATCTGCAGCAGCAACTGATTGTAAGGGTGCTGAGATTTCTCTTTTTATAAATGGTGAAATGGTTAAAATATTTCGGACAGACCCTATAGGAAGAGTGAACGGTGAAACAATACAGGTTTTCTCTTGGACGCCAACAGAGCCTGGCCAGTATCTTCTTGAAGCGATAATTGATCCAGATAATATTGTTGATGAATATGATGAAACTGACAATAAAAATTCAGCAATGGTAAATGTGACCATAGAAGAGTTTGTTGAAGATGAGCCAGTTATTCTAGAGGATAGTGATTCTCTGATTAACGAACCTTTGGTTTGGGTTCCTTTGATTGGTCTTTTACTCGCCGGCCTTGGTATGTTTATCTATAATAGAATTGGAGATGGAGGAGATTATCTTGACTATTATGAGGATTCAAATGATACAAATATTGGAGGTCTCAATAATAAACAGTCTGGGTTTAGATATGACCCTGAAACTGGTGAAACTATTGATATGAAAACTGGTGAAATAATTCAGCAGGGTGGAAAGGAAAATCAGTAAACGTCTCTAAGGTAGCGGTGTTCGTCTTTCATCAAAGTTTGATTGATATAATTCTCAGCATCAGCCTTTTTCATTTTACCTTCTTTTTCAGCTATTGTGATAAGTGCTTTGTGAACATCCTTAGCCATGTATTGCTTATCTCCACAAATGAAGAAATAGGCCCCGTTTTGTAGCCAATTCCATATTTCTTTACTATTATTGAGAATTCTATCTTGGACATATACTTTATTTTCTTGGTCTCTAGAAAATGCAGTTGTTAAATTATTGAGGTCTCCATTTTTCATATATTCAAACCATTCCTCTTTGTAAAAAAAGGTGGACTCTTCATGTATCTCTCCAAAAAACAACCAATTTTTGCCCGTAGCTCCTGTTGCCTTTCTCTCCTCCATAAATGCCCTAAATGGAGCAATTCCTGTTCCCGGGCCGACCATTATAATGTCTTTAGATCCATTAGATGGGATAACAAAATCTCGGGTGGTTTGAATGTATATTGGAATTTCAGTTTCATTCAATACAACTCCTCTGGATAAATCTCCTGTAGCTAGGCCAAATCTATCTCTGTCAAGATTATTATATTTAACAATTGCCACAGTCAAATGTATTTCTCCAGGGTGTGCCTTTGGTGATGAACTAATGGAATAAAGTCTTGGAGTGATTGGAGATAAAAGGTCTATGAATTCTTGAGGTGTGAATCTAACTTTATATTCATTTAATATATCTACGTAGTCTCTAATAAATAGATATTTTTCAGTTTTATCATCATCTTCAAGCAATACACCTAGTTTTCTTTTGTCTTTCCCTTTTCCAAGTTTTTCATGAACTGTAATCAGGAATTTTTTATTAGCTCTGTGAATTACAAATTTATGGAGTAGGGCATTTTCAAGAGTGGTTTCATCCTTGTCACCTGTAGATACCTTGTTACTTCTCTTTGCTTTAATTTTCTGAATAGTATCTTTTACTAATTGGATGTTATTTTTTGGGAAGAATCCCATAGCATCTCCAGTTTTGTATCTGATGCCACTTCCTTTAATGGATACTACGTAGTGATTAGTTTCCTTTCCAGAACCTTCAGAGATTGTGTATGAATCTACTATCGTAGCCATATATGGGTTCTTACGATTATATTCTATATTATCAATCCCTTATGTTTTCTTTGGTGGATGTGGTGTTCGACTCTGTTTATGTCTAGCCATGTGTTTTCGCTTACTTGGTCGGACTTTTTCAGCACCTTTTCCTTTGCTCCTCAAGCCTCTTGATTTCTTTCCAGCAGAAGTTAATCCTCTGTGAACTCTACCTTTGTGTGCTCTATTACAAATCCAATTAATTTTAGAATCTGAAATAATTACTGGGTGGTTTGGATCGACTAATATAATTTCATACCATTTATATCTACCATCTTCAGCAACCCAGTATGAATTTAAGACCTCCAGGTTCGGATATTTTTTAGCAGTTCTTTCTTCAGATATCATTTGTAGATTTTTGCCCACAGTTATTTTCGATATTCCCGTTCTTTTAGCTCTTCTACCTGAGGTAATTGCATGTTTCCTCATTCCTCCTCTTCTTATTCTAGTTCTAACTAGCACATATCCCTGCTTAGCCTTGTAACCAAGATTTCGAGCTTTATCTAATCTTGTAGGTCTACTAATTTTTGTAGATGCATCTTCTCTTCTATAAGTTACAAGTCTTTCTCTTTGTAGTATTTTTAGTTCATCAGTTGGTACTTTCCACTGATCTCTAACATAGCTGTATATTGATTTACTCATTCGCGATTCCTCACTTTAAGGGTTCAGCTTACGCCACATTCCCAATATTGTGCTTTAGAGACGCTTCCTTATAAAGCTTGATATAATTATTGCATAATGGCTGAAGGTCCTGAAAAAGTAATTTTTGATGAACCAGAACCTAGGAAAAGTTTTTTTGGACGTAAATATTTACCTCCACCGGAAAAAGCTTCACATTTTTCTAATTTACAAGTTAAAGAGATGTACGAGGTGAAGAGAGTTCATCTAATTATAAATCCTTTTTCTGGGAAGAAGAAAGGCGTTGAGATAGGTAGTTTTGTTGAAGAAGAACTTTCTAATTCTAATATTTTGGTAGAGAAACATATTACACAGGAGCCTATTCATGCTATATCTATAATCAAAGATTTAGGTTTGGAAGTAGGTGATTCAATAGTTACTATAGGAGGAGATGGAACCTTATGTGAAGTAATAACTGGTCTTATGTCACGGGACGATGAAAGTTCAAAAGATATTCCTTTAGGTTTAGTGCCAGCAGGGACTGGCAATAGTCAAGCTAATGATATGGAGATTGTAGATTATATGGATGCAGCAGGTCGAATTATTAAAGGAAGAGTTAGGTTAATTGATATCGCTGAAACTAAATTTGATTTAGATGGTGAACGCTCGACACGCTATTCACATAATTTGGTTGGTTGGGGCCTTGGTGTAGATTCAAATATATTGGCTGAAAAAATGCGTTTCTTAGGTCCTTTAAGGTATGATATTGGAGTTTTATTAAGCATTTTAAGAGGTAGAGTGAGGAAAGCTAGGTGTTTCATTGACGGTCATCTAATTGACTCTGACTTCATTCTTTTGTTGATACAGAATACATGTACTGGAGGAGATAGACTTAGATTAGCACCTAATGCACAAATTGATGACGGGAAAATGGATCTTGGTGTAATTTATCACATAGGTAGGTTTAGCATTCTTAAGTTGTTTAATCAGTTAAAGGCTCAAGGGTCTCATGTGTGGAATCCTAATGTAGAATTTTATAGGTTTGAAACATTACGTATTGAAACAGAAGAACCGTCCTCTATCAACATAGATGGGGAAAATTTAGGTACGACTCCTCTTGATATTAAGGTTTTACCGTCATCAGTTAAAGTATTTCATTAGGGATACTAATTTTTTAAGGCATTCTATAACGAGTCATGCAGGAATCTTCTTCATTAGATATTTTGAAGCAACAATTGTTAGAATGTCAGGCAGTTAAATTTGGTAATTTCACTTTAACATCGGGTAAAAAATCCAAATTTTATGTAGATATGAAATTGGCATCGACAGATCCTAAAATCTTGAAATGCATCGCAAAAGAATTTGCAAAATATATTTCAAAAGATGTAGATTTTATAGCTGGAATGGAGTTAGGTGCAGTCCCTCTTGCTGTGGCATTATCTCTAGAGACAGGTCTTCCGTATTCTATGATACGTAAATCTGCACGTAAACATGGTACAGGTTCCCGTATAGAAGGTCCAAAATTAGGAAAAGCCGTTCTCGTTGATGACGTAGCTACAACAGGTGGTTCTAATATTGAGTCTTTGGAATCCTTGATTGAAGAGGGTGTAGAAGTTATACAAGTAATGGTTGTTGTAGATAGGGAAGAAGGTGCTGCAGAAAAACTAGCTCCATTTGATTTAGATTATAAAAGTTTAATTAAGATATCTGACTTGGTGGATTGATGAATTTCTTGGTTATAGGGAGTGGTGCACGAGAGCACGTAATTTCTGAAAAATTAGTTCAAGCAGGTGTAGTAGTATACTCAGTATTAACAAATAAAAATCCAGGTTTAATTAAGTTATCTAAGAATACTCTTTTGGTTGATAATTATGCTAATAACAAATCTTTGATTGTAGATTTTTCTTTAACTAATGAAATAGATTGTGCAGTAATAGGGCCTGAAGATCCTTTAGCACAAGGTTTTGCAGATTTATTATGGAAGAAGGATATACCTGTGGTAGGTCCAGTAAGAATTTTAGCTCAGATTGAGACAAGTAAGGGTTTTACAAGAGATTTACTAAAAAAATATGACATTGATTCATCCCCTATTTACAAGAGATTTAACAGTATGAACGGAGTTGTTGATTTTATTAATTCTCTGTCTGGAGATTATGTGATTAAGTTTGACGGACTTATGGGAGGCAAAGGAGTGAAAGTTTCGGGTGAACATTTGCATTCGACTGAGGAGGGTTTGAATTATTGCAAGGATTTAATAGCTAATCAGGGAACATTTGTTATTGAGGAAAAGTTATTCGGGGAAGAATTTTCATTGATGAGTTTTTGTGACGGAAGAACTTTAGCACATATGCCTGCTATTCAGGATCACAAAAGAGCATATGAAGGTGATGTAGGCCCTAACACTGGAGGAATGGGTTGTTATTCAGATAATAATCATTCTCTTCCATTTTTACTAAGTAGTGAAGTGGGGGAGGCTAGAGAAATAAATGAGAGGGTTGCCAATGCCTTGTTAGAACATACTGGAGAATCTTACAAGGGAATTCTTTATGGTGGCTTTATGGCAACTAAGGATGGAGTAAAATTGATAGAATATAATGCACGTTTCGGGGATCCCGAGGCTATGAACCTTCTTAGTCTTTTGGACACTGATTTTGCTTCAGTTTGTTCATCTATGGTTAACGGTAATTTGGGTAGCGTAAATTTCCGTAATGAAGCATCGGTTTGCAAATATGTAGTACCTGAGGGTTATGGAAGTAATCCAGCTAAGGATGCTTCATTGATAGTTGATAGTTCACATCAAGAGCATGCTGATTTGTACTATGCTGCAGTTAATTTGGAAGAGAATGGAGAGATATCTACTACTAGTTCTAGAGCTGCAGCCATGGTATCTACGGGTAATTCCATTTTGGAGGCCGAAAGTGAATGTGAAAAGGGCCTTAGATTCATAACTGGTGAGAAATTATATACTAGGCACGATATCGCAAAAGCTGAATTAATAGAAAAGAGAGTAAATAATATGGAGAATATCAGATGAGCATTATCTTAGCGTTAATATTACTGGTAATTGGTTTTATTCTTTTAACAAAAGGAGCAGATTTTTTCATAGAGAACTCAGCATCTTTTGCAGAAGAGAAGGGAATATCTCCACATGTAGTTGGCGTTACTATTGTTGCATTTGGAACGAGTTTACCAGAACTTTTAGTTTCTATAGTTTCTTCTTTCCAGGGACACAATGATTTAGCATTAGGAAATATTGTAGGTTCAAATATTTCAAATATAGGTTTAGTTTTAGCAGTTTCAACTTTTATTTTCTACTATGTTTTGAAAACTAATATAGAGCCAGATAACGATGCGAATAATGACAGTTATGTTATGCTTCTGGCCGTTATTCTTTTGTTTTTATTCTCTAATGATAATATAATTTCTACTAGTGAAGGATTCTTATTTTTTGGTTTGTACATAATTTACATTTATTGGTTATATACTAAATCCAGCGGCAAAACAGTGAAAGGTGTAGAAGAAAGTGGTACTTCTATTCCGTTGCTTTTAGGTGGATTAGTTGGATTATTAATTGGTGCACAAATAACAGTGGATTCAGCAGTTGCTATTGCAAAATCATTTGGAGTTTCAGAGATAGTTATTGGGTTAAGTGTTGTGGCTATCGGCACAAGTTTACCTGAACTTGCAGGTACCGTTTCAGCAGCAAAGATGGGGCATAAGGAAATTGCAGTAGGAAATGTAATAGGATCTAACATTGCAAATATTTTTCTTGTAATGGGAGTTTTATCTATTATTAATCCAATTACTGTTGAAGCGTCTGTAATGGAAACAACCTTGCCTCTACTATTAATCTTGACAATAACAACATTTGGTCTTATACGAGTTCCGTTGACTAGACTGGGAGGCACGGTTCTTTTTGCCTTTTTCGCGCTATTTATTTACCAATTAACTTTAATATGAGGAAATTGATAGAATTTCAAATTCTGGATAGAAATGCAGTACATTATGGGTATGATATTTTTGAATTAATGTCGAATGCAGGAGCTAGGCTTGCGGAACATATATCTAATAATATTCACAAATCAGACTCCATAGTTTTTGTTTGTGGTTATGGAAACAATGCAGGTGACGGCTATATTGCTGCAAATCTGTTGCAGTCTGAGGGTTTTGATGCAAAAATATGTGCAGTTTCTGAACCTAAGTCGAATGCTGCAATGAAGGCAGCTGATGATTTCGGAGGAAAAATACATAATATTTCGGATCTCGAGAACTTGGCATCCAAGAATTCATTGCTAATTGATTGTCTTTTAGGTTCAGGAATTCGTGGAGAACCTCGTGAGCCATTTGCAGGAATTATAAAGTTTTTGAATCAATTTCCGAGAATTTTGTCAGTTGATATTCCCTCTGGTTTTGGGACAAATAATGCGGTAAGACCCCATCAAACACTTACTTTTCATGATAAAAAAATAGGTATGTCTATTGAAACTTGTGGGGAGATTTTTGTTGCTGATGTGGGTTTTACAAAGGAACTTGATGAGTTGACAGGACCAGGGGAACTTCTCTTGTTCCCAGATTTTGATAGAAATAAACGTAAGGGACAAAATGGTAAAGTTGCAATAGTAGGTGGAGGTTCCTATTCAGGAGCACCAGCTTTAGCAGCCATGGGAGCCTATAGGTCAGGAGTAGATCTTGTTCATGTATTTGTACCTGAATCATCATATGCTCAGGTTTCTTCCTTTGCACCGGAATTAATAGTTCATAAATTAAATGGTGAAGTAGTTGATATTGAGGCTATAAAATTGCTAAAAGAGGGTGGTTTTGATAGCATTGTTCTAGGTCCAGGTATGGGGAAGAATCCTAAATCTTTGGAGACGGTTCAAAAAGTTTTAGAGTATTTTGATAATATTGTAATTGATGCAGATGCAATTTCTGATTATTCTTTTGGCGATACGAAAGTAATTTTAACTCCACATAAAGGAGAATTAGCAAGATTAGGCATTGAAGGGCAAAGAAAAGACTTGATGAATTTTGCTAAATCTAATGATTTGACGATCTTATTGAAAGGTGATGAGGATTTGATAACTGATGGGTATTTTTTCAAGGTAAACAAAACGGGTCACCCACGTATGTCTGTCGGAGGTACTGGTGATTTACTATCAGGAATTTGTGGGGGTTTGCTCGCTAAAGGATTGTCTCCATTTGAAGCATGCCGTCTCGCATCGTATTCTTTTGGAAAGGCTGGTGAATTATGTTTTGATGATTTTGGGGCTGGATTTCTGCCTACGGACTTAGCTTTGTGTATCTCTAAAAGTTTGAGGAAAAATTAATTACGTTTTCTTCTCAATGCTACAATACTAATTGTACAGATTAAGGGAATAATAGATAGGTTAGAGAGCATACTTTCCTCACTTTCCGTCACAGAAGCAGTTTGTTTTTCAGAGACTATTATATTTTGTTCATAGGATTTTAGTTTGCCGTGACCTGTGTCAATTTCTATACTGTAAACATATTGTCCTGGGTCTTCGAAATATAATTCTCCTATGTAATAATTACCCTCAATTTCCATTGGTAATTTTTGTCCTTCCGCAAGGACATCATTATCTACTTTTGCAATAACAAGATAAACAGATTTTGGCATTTCATAATCTATAATTGCATTAATTTTGATTACATTATCTGTGTAAATATTTGGAGGGGCAACTGAATTTATTAGTCCTTTATTTTTGACTTTTAAATTTTTGTAAATTTTGTTTGTTGAGCCCCATTCATCAACACACTCAATTTCCAGAAGGCATTCTCCATCTTCATAATTGGTTGAATCCCAGTCAAATGATACATCTCTTTCTTTTCTATCTAGATCTATCCATTCTTGATTGTCTATTCGATATCTTAACGTTTGTAGACTACTATAATCT
>Ga0208522_1001797_pt1 | contig 13424 bp, 14 predicted proteins | sample ETNtaG_25_FD_185763 | JGI IMG/M metagenome (GOLD analysis project Ga0208522, IMG submission 185763) | Marine microbial and viral communities from oxygen minimum zone, Eastern Pacific Ocean - ETNP201302SV86 (SPAdes) (version 2) | ecosystem: Environmental > Aquatic > Marine > Oceanic ... | reverse complement strand
CACCCTCTCCGCCAGCCGCCTACCGATTAGCCGTCACCACCTCCGGGTGGCTCCGGTCACCAGCGGTGGGGCGGGTTCCGGGTGGCTCGTACACTCGGGCCGCTGCGCTCGTAGCTCAATTGGATAGAGCATCTGACTACGGATCAGAAGGTTGGGGGTTCGAGTCCCTCCGAGCGCGCCACCCACATAGGCCTCGTCGGGAATCCCTCTGCTCGGCATCACCGAGTAGCAGGCAGACGGAGCAAAGCCGATGACAGACTGGACCGGATTGACAGCGAGGACCGGCCGCGCAGGTCACGACCTCGTCGGCTGGCTCATGTGGGATCCGGTTGCGATTAGCGCCTACGAGGCCCTGGGCGTCCCGAACGGCAATGGCTGGATCCAGGCATGGCGACTCGCACCCCTAGGGGACATTCCTTCGGCCGCCGTTGCGGCGGCCACATACTCGATCAATCCACGGATCGTGGAAACCATCCTCGGCCTCTGGCGCAGCGTCACTGACGCTGAGGCCATCTGTGCAGTGCGCGATGCCGCCGTCGAACCCGGCCTGGAATCCATCGCTCCGGGGTTGAGTGATGCCCTCGCCCCACTGGCCAAAGACCTTTGGCGCGGTGCCGACGCCGTGCACCACGGAGCCCGTCCCCTTTTCGCGGCCTGTCGAGACCAGCCACGACCTGATAACACTCAACCCGCACTGTCAGCCTGGTTGGCGGCCAACTGCCTTCGCGAGCTCCGCGGCGATAACCACTGGGCCCTGTGCGCGTCTGAAGAACTCGATGACGTCGAAGTCGGACTTCTCCATTCGGCCATGGTCGACACCAACGAGTACGGCGGCGAAGAATGGATCGCCCGAAGTCGAGGTGCTGACGATGAGGCCGTGGCACGCGGGTGGCGCCGTCTGGAAGCGAAAGGCTTAGCAACTGATGGAGCCCTGAACCAGACAGCCCGTCAGTTTCGCCTCGAGCTAGAAGACCGCACCAACAGGTTGACTGAACCAGCGTGGCGAGAGGTAGGCGAGGCCGCCACGCAAGCGTTTTGTCAGGCTGTCGAGCCCCATCACGAAGCGTTCGTTGCTCGGATCAACGCCACCGCTGGTGAACGCTGGATGCCCGCTCTTCGACACCGCCCGACCTAACACCGGGGATCACGGCTTCACCCGTGAAGAAAACCTGGCCAACCTCAGTTGACGATGATGGTGGCAGTCATGTCGGGGTGTAGGGCGCAGAAGTAGCTATAGGTGCCCGGCGTCGAAGTGTTCAACTGCCAGTTGTCGCCGGGGTCCAGAAGGCCCGAGTCGAAGGAGTCGAGGACGGGGTCGTCGGGGGTGCCGGCACTGACCGTGTGGGGCACCGAGTCGCTGTTGTTGAAGTAGACGGCCTCGCCGGCGGTCACCTTGATAGCGGACTCGAAGGCGAAGTTGGTAATGAGCGACTGGCGGGCGTCCTCTGGGAAGTCGCTACCGCGCACCATCGAAGCCGAGCGAATGTCGGCGTCTCCCAGGAACGGGGTGATCGAGGAGTTCCACATCGAGAAGACACCCAACTGGTTGTCGTGGGCGGGATCCACCCACGCATGGAGCATCCAGCCGATGGCGTCGTGGAACTGCCCACCCAGGCCAGCACACTCCTCCCGGCTCACGAACTGGTCAACGCCCTTACGGTTGCCGCGGCAGAGATTGAAGTGCGAGTGCCAGTTGTCTAATCCGCCGGTAAAGCCTTCGGGGTGGTCGAAGCCGATGATCTCTGGCGAAATGACGAACGCCGTGCCCACCAGTTGCATGGGCTCGCCTATCCATCTGCCCTCCGAGCACTGGCCCAGCGCCCCATTCGGCAGGGAGTCGTCAGCCAGCGTGTAGAGCAGGATCTGTGGGCTGCCCGGGTCGAAGCCCCGCCGCATGCTGGAGAGGTTGTAGAAGTGCGATCCCATGTTCGGGGTCTGGATCCGGTCGGAAACGTGGCCGGCGCGACAGGCATCGTCGACGTCCCGATGCTCCTCCATGAAGGCGTTCAGTTCGTCCAACTCAGCGACCAACGCGCCCAGTTCGTCGGGGTGCAGCTCCAGTTCCTCGGGAATACTCCCGCCGCTCTCGTGTAACTCCTTGAGTTCGAGGTACGAACAGGGCAGGTCAGGATCCTGGCAGCGGACCTGGTCGCCGACCGGCCCCTCCACCAGCGTGGGCACCACGCCGGCAGAAGTCTCACGAAAGACATAGCGGGTGTAACCAGGGGCGCCGCCCGCCTGGGGGTCCAGGTCGTCTGGCAGGAGCCAGGCGGCTTCGACCTGCGAGAACCCGGCTGCCTCGGCCACATACGCCTGAAGCTGCTCGGCAGTCTGGACGGCGCTGATGTCGATGGTGGTGGGCGCTGCGGTGGTCACGGTGGTCTCCGCAGTGGTCACGGTGATCTCCGCAGTGGACGTGACCGGCGCCGCGGTCGTCACGGTGGACGTGGCGGTCGCGGTGGACGTGGCGGTCGCGGTGGACGTGGCGGTCGCGGTCGTCGCGGTGGTGGGTGCAGCCACCTCGCCGTTGGAGGCGCATCCGGCGAGGAGGGCCACCGTTAGCAGCCAGACGAGTCGTAGGGAATCCACGGGTTCTGTTTAGCACGAGGTCCGTCGGCGGATTGAGCGGTGACGGCCCAAAAAATCAGCTCTGAACTGCAAGTTTGCCCCGACCCAACAGACTTGCAGAGAAGCGCTCTGGTGCCCGGATCATGCTCTCCGCGGTGGGGAGGGTTCGAGTCCCTCCGGGCACGCCCACGCCTTCACAAGCCAGCACATCCAGTGGATTTGGCTAACCCTCTAAGTTTCTGGTCAGGTCACGTCATGCGACACGACGAGCAGGTCCGGATAATCAAGGAAATGTGCGCCCATCTCGACGGCGACACCAACGTCGATGCGGGCGGCCTGCGTCAAAACCCGACCATCACCTACACCGACCCCACCCAGGCCAACCGTGAGTGGAACGAGTGGTTCCGAGGGATGCCGCAACTCATCGGCCTGTCCGGTGACCTTCCCGAGGCAGGGTCGTTCCTCACCAACAACGACTACGGGACACCCATCCTCGCCACCCGGGGCGAGGATGGTGGGTTCAGGGCCTTCGTAAACTCGTGCCGACACCGGGGCACCATCCTCGAAACCGATAGCCACGGCACTAAACGTCGCTTCACCTGCCCGTTCCATGCCTGGAGTTACGACACCGCCGGGACCCTCGTAGGGATGCCTAAGGCCGCCCACTTCGGCCAAGTCGAAATGGAATGCCTCGGATTGCGCGAACTTCCGGCCGAGGAGCGACACGGGTTGCTCTTTGTGCATCCCCAACCCGACGGTGAAGTCGACCTCGACTGGCTACTCGGCGAGTGGTTCAACGACGAGTTCCCGACCTGGAGATTCGACGAACTCAAACTCCTCACCTCTGACGAGTACGACATCAAGTGCAACTGGAAGCTCGCAATGGACACCTTCGGCGAGACGTATCACTTCAACGCACTCCACTCGAACACCCTTGCACTCAACTTCCACGGCAACGTCCAGACCTACGACGAGGACGGGCACCTCCACCGAATGGTCCTATGCAAGCGAGCCATCGATCAAGTACGACAGCTTCCAGAGGAGGAGTGGGACGTCACCGTCGCCGGCCTCCCCGTCTACTGGCTATTCCCAAACATCATCCTCATGCCCTTCGAAGTCGGTGTATTCCTCGTCCGTGCCATTCCGACGCCGGGTGACCCGGGCCACCATGTCAGCAAGGTCGACTTTTACATCCGCCCGGAAGCCGTCGAGTCGAACGTCCTCGGCATCGAGGTACCTGACTTCGAAGCCTTGGCGACCCAAATTGCTCGCTCTTTCGGCGAGATCATCCGCGACGAGGACTACGCCATGAGCGCCAGCCAACAGAGGTCAGCTGACACCGGTGCACTCGACCAGATCGTGTTCGGACGAAACGAGCCTGCCCTGCACCACTACCACAACACCTATCGCAGCATGCTGGGCCAGGAGCTTCTACCACTCCTCGACAAGATCACCGACGACGGGTAAGAAGATCCTGAGCGTCACCTCCGGAGCATCTCGTATATGGGATTGGGTGTCGACCAGGCATCTAGAGCCGCCTTTTGAAGCGATTCACGCGATACCGGAGCGCTGACTACTCGTGCTCCAAGGAGCAAGTCGGCGTAACGGAACGTCTTCGGATTCATGAGTTCGATCACGACCGGGTTCTTCGGGTGGGAACGGCGGACTGAACGACAGGCGTTTCGTCGAGCTTCTGTGACCTCGCGAAATGAAAAAACCAGGACGTCGCTAGGCCGAATCCGCTCATCGCCGTCAGCCAAGACGTCATCGTCCTGGCACTCATAATCCACAACCTCAAAGCCCGACGCAGCCAAATGGTCCATGAGGGTGTCCCGTAGGGCATCATCAACTCCAATAACGACGGCACGGGGTTTGTCGGCAACCTTGGCAAACGAGTTGCCATCGCCGCAATCCTCAATAGGGATATCGGTGGTGGGGTCCATGGGGTAATCCTCGGACCGAGACAGTCACCGCCAACAGGGACCATTGTCACCTCCTCGAGATTCGGGACCTTGGTCCCGGTCCAGCGTCGGGGCGAATGCGATCTACCCGTCCTACGCTCGAGCCATGGAGCGAAGGACGTGGGACCCGACATTTGGAGTCTCGGTCGAGGAAGTCTGGGACTCCTCTCCGGACGCTCTCGTCGTCGTCGAACGCGGTGGACGGATCCTGGCCGCCAACCAGGCGGCCTATCTGTTGTTTGGGCACCCCGCCAAGACCCTTGTCGGGCGCTCGGTCGAGGACCTAATCCCCGAGGACCTCCGTAAGGTTCACGCCCACCACCGAACCTCGTTCGAGAATGATCCACTAGCTCGCCCGATGGGCACCGGCCTCCGCCTTCAAGGCCGACGGGCCGACGACACAGCCTTTCCAATACACGTGAGTCTGGCGCCATTGGATGGTGGTGAGCGCACGTTGGCCGCCGTGCGGGATATGTCGGCTTGGGTGGAGGCTGAGGAGCGTCTCCAGCACGCCGAACGGTCCCGTGATTTGGCCGAGGACCACGAACGCATCGCCCGCGAGCTCCATGACACGGTCATCCAAGAGCTCTTTGCTGCCGGAATCGGGCTCCAGGCTTTGCAAGCCACCTACTCGCAGCCCGAGCGGCTCGCCGAGGTGGTGGCTGCCCTTGACGGGACGATCCGCACTATCCGAACGGTCATCTTCGACCTGTCGTCGCCGGTCCATGCAAGATCAGGTCTTCGCTCACAAGTTGAGGCCCTAGTCGCCGATGTAGTGCGCACCCTGGGAATCGAGCCACGGTGCCACTTTCGCGGACCGCTCGACACCGGGGTCCCTGACGAACTGGTCGAAGAGGCCTTGGCCGTGGTGCGGGAGAGCTTGACCAACGTGGCCCGTCATGCCGAGGCGACAACGGTCGACCTGCGAATCGATGTCTCCGACCGGCTCACCATCGAAGTGGTTGACGATGGGACGGGGATCGCCGACGAGCCACCCCGACGCAGTGGCCTCGCGAACCTTGAGGATCGAGCGTCTCGCCACGCGGGGACCTTTAGCGCCTGCCGGAACCCGATTGGGGGAACAACTATCGAGTGGTCGGTGCCAATGCGGTCCGACGGATCTTGATCCGCTCTTTATTGGTGCCGCCGGTCAACTTGTTGACCGTCGGCGCTCGTCCAACCGGGCAGCGAATGCCGCGGCTTCGGTCCGGCGCGACATCCCCAACTTCCGTAGCAAGTTGGTGACGTAGTTCTTGACTGTCTTTTCTGCGAGGTACATGCGATCCGCGATCTCGCGGTTGGATAGTCCGTCGCCAATCAAGTCGAAGATGCGCCGTTCTTGCGGTGAGAGTTCCTCGACGGCTGCCTCGCCGCTCTCGCGGAGCCGCCGCAAGGCCAGTCGGGTGGTGCCGGGGGCAAGAAGACGCCTTCCCTTTCCGACCAGTCGGATCGCGGTGAGAAGCTCATCTCCCTGGACTCGTTTGAGGACGTAACCGGCAGCTCCGGCAAGGCTGGCCTCGACGAGGGCTTGGTCGTCCTCAAACGACGTGAGGATCAGGCAGGCAACCTTGGGGTGTGCGGAGCGGATGTCGCGGCATACCTCGACGCCGTTGCCGTCTCCAAGGCGTACGTCGAGAACGGATACGTCCGGTCTCGTCGCAGCGATGGCGTCGAGCGTGCCGGCGGCCGAACTGGACGTACCGACCACCTCGAGGTCATCCTCGGCGTCGATCAACGCAGTCAGGCCCCGGCGGACGACGTCGTGGTCGTCAACGAGGAAGATGCGGAGGCTCACGCTTTCGACTTATCACGTTCGGCCCGTTCATGTCGGGCTTCGTGGATCCCGTTACCAATTACCCCGCCAGCAAGGACCGAGACCCAGATACCTGAAAGGCCACCAAGAGCCAAGGCGCTCACCACCCCAGCTTCGGGGGCAACGAGCCAGGTCACCAAAGCAAAGAACCCGGTGATGAAGACGGCGGAGCCGAGGGTGGCAACCACGACGGTCCGGAGGAGCCGTTCGCCGTCAGCATCGACGAGACGTGTTTCGGTTCGGTGGCCCGACAGGAGGTGGTGTGCGGTGTTCATGTCGACTCCAGGACCTTCATACCGACGCCGTGCAGTGGGTCGGTGTCTCCATAGATGGGTCGTCGTACCCCGTATGCCACAACATCGTCGCCCTCGAGCCGCAGGAGGATACGCGATAGGTGCTGGGTGGCTTGGTTGAACGACGGAATCCCATCAGCTGCGACATCGAAGGTAATGAACTGGCATGGGCAGAAGTCCAGGGTGGCCATGTCAACCCGGTACTCGTCAAATGGGCAGCCAGTGTGAGGACAGATCGAGGAGAAGCCAACGAGGTCGAGGTCAGGGCCGACTCCGTGTTCGACCGGCCGACCGATTCGCACCAGTACGTTGCGCTGCCCCTCCGCCGGATATTCGAAGGTAACTGGCTCTCCAACAACCAGTTGAGAAAGGTCTGCTACGACCACTTCGGCGAACCGGGCGGTCACAGCGGTGAAGTTGCCGAACCGATCCCGTTCCCAGGTGAGGGCTACCGGGGCGACGACACCACCTCCAAGGGTGGCACCAATGGCGCCTCCAGCAATCACGAAATCTCTCCTGGTGAGCGGCACGGTCTTCCAATCGGCGCACGGGTGGTAAATCAGACGGTACGGACGATCGTGGAAGGCGCTCAGGGTCAAAGGTCCTGTTGTGCGGAAACCACTCGAAGAAGCCCCATGAATCGGGACCTCTGGCCCTGAAAAGCTTCTTGGGCTATCCGTACCGTCAAAGCATGGCCAAGCAGAAGCATCGTCGACATGGCCGCGGGAAATCATTCCGTACCCCGCGGTTCAGTCCGTGGCCAACTGACCCCCGGGTCCTCGTCGAAGAGTCCGACGGAGCAGTGCGGTCATCCATTGTCCGACTGCTCGAAAGGGAAGGCTTTCAAGTAGTCGGATGTGGAGGCCCGGACGACAATGCGGGATCACGATGCCCGTTGATGAAACCGGCTAGTTGTCCGGCAGCCGCCGAAGCCGACGTGATCTTCTTCTCGTTCCCTCTATCCAACCCGACCAACCGGGAGATCCTCCGGCTGCTCAAGTGTCGACATTCGAACACGCCGATAGTCGTCGAGGTCCCCAAACCGCAGGTCGCGGTCCACAGCGAACTTCTAGCCGGTACCCACGTCGTCTATTCACCAATAACCCGACGAAGCATCACTCATGCAGTGCGGAAAGCCTGGGTGTCTCCACTACGGACCGTTGACTCAAGACGTTCCTCCACGACCACCGGGCCCTAGCGCTCTGACACTTGATTCATCAGACCCATCGTCCGTCAACACGGCGGACCAACCAATGGAGGACCTTCGGTGCCGACATCAAACACCCGCCACCTCATGACACGAATCCTCATCGCATCTCTGGCCTTTGCCCTCTTGGTGGCCAGTTGCGCTACCGACGACGACTCTCCGGCTTCTTCGACCTCGGCAGCCGTCTCCGGAGAACTCCACCCCACCCCGGTGGCCAGCGACGGGGTCTTTGTAGCTGAGATTTCTCTAACCGAGTTTGCCATTACCGGCACCCTGACCGTGCCGGCGGGTCCGGTCGTCCTATCCGTGACCAACTTCGGTTCAGCCGAACACAACCTCCAATTCGACAACGGGCCAATTACCCCCATATTGGGCACCAACCGTTCAGCTGTTTTGGACTTGGGGACGCTACGTCCAGGTACGTATCCCATGACGTGCGAGATCTCCGGACACACGGAGGCCGGAATGACTGCCACCCTGACCGTGCTTGACGCCGATGACCCGGAGCTGACCACGGCGGCCTCCTCCCATGGAAATGGTGCCCACGGAGGAGACGTCGACTGGGCCGAGATGGACCGAATCATGTTGGAGTCGATCCGAAACTTCCCGGCCGAGACCACCGGCATCGGCAACCAGATCTTGGAGGCAGTCACCACCGCCGACGGAACCAAGGAATTCCATCTGACTTCTGCCATCACACCGTGGGAAGTCGAGCCCGGGAAGATCGTCGATGCCTGGACCTACAACGGCCAAGTCCCCGGCCCGGTCATCCGGGTCGACGTCGGCGACCGAGTTCGGGTGGTGATCGACAACCAGCTTCCATTGGGAACTGACGTCCACTGGCACGGGATCTCCACACCCAACGACATGGACGGCGTGGCTCCCCTGACCCAAGACCTGATCCAGCCGGGTACCTCATTTACATATGAGTTCACTGCCGAGGAACCCCGAACCGGCATGTACCACGCCCACCACATGGGCCACATGGCGATTCCCAACGGGTTGTTCGGTGTTTTCACCATTGGCGAACCGCCAGTTCCCCGCGGGAAGACGATCGGGGGGGTATCCATTCCAGCCGACCTCGAGATCTCGAGGATCATCCCGATGGTTCTTAACGACGCTGGGGTCATCGGCTACTCACTAAACGGCAAGTCCTTCCCGGCGACTCAGCCCTACGTCGTCACCGCAGGAGACTGGATTGTCGTCGACTACTACAACGAGGGGTTGCAGATCCATCCGATGCACATGCACCAGTTCCCCCAGTTGGTATTCGCCAAGGACGGATTCCCCCTCGATCACCCATACTTTGCCGACACCATCAATGTGGCGCCTGGCGAGCGCTACTCGGTACTAGTCCGTCCCGACGAACCCGGCGCCTGGGTGTGGCACTGTCACATCCTCAACCACGTGGAACGCGATGACGGGATGTTTGGCATGGTCACCGCGGTCATCGTTGAAGCTGCCTGACCGAACCTCCCAACGGATACCACTCCTCGACAAGATCACCGTCGACAGGTAGGAAGATCATGTTCGGCTGCACCGACTAGTAGCGCTAAGACCGTTCAGGCCGCCGACGTTGCACCGGTGAGATCAACGGCTTCGTCGGACTCCTTGACCGCCGCGTCGACCCTGCCACCGACCACCAGATCGAAGGCCTCGGCATCATCGCTCTCCTCGTCTTCGCCGGCCACCTGCCTGAGGCCGTCGGTGGCTGACAGAAGCGCCCCGAGAGTCTCGTCGAGCTCACGGTCAGCCCGATCACAGAGAACGTCCAACCTCTTTCGGGCCTCCAACAGCACCTGGTATCGATGGTTCGCCCATCCGGTTTTCTGGTCGACCGGTTCGCCATCAGATGAAGGAGCTTCGGTCGTTCCAGTGAACCCCATCGTCCGGTCATCCGCCGTCAAGTTTGCGGCGAACCGGTCGTTTGATGCGGCGTGGAAGTCGCTGTCCGCCAGACGCTCTTCCTCACCGGCCACGATGCGGTCTCGGTGGAGATCGGCGGCCCGCTGACGGGCCTCGTCGTAGTCCCGGGCGCGTGCCACCACCTGTTCCTCCTGGGTCTGGTCCGACTTCATCTCGGGTGAACTGGGGATCTGGGACATGGGGTTCCTCTGCTGTCTGGGTGGGTCCTCGAGGTTCGCGCGCGCGGACCATCGCGCGCGCGGACCCTCTGCTTCTAGTGTCTGGCTGTGACAATGGGGCCCACCGCCGCTGAACGAGAGGCTCTGGCCACCGGCTGGGATCCCAACCCCGCCCGCTCGATGTCACTCTCGACAGATGCCTACACCGATCCACGTTGGTTCGATGTAGAGGTCGAGACCGTCTTCTCCAGGACCTGGCAGTGGGTGTGTCATGTCGAAAAGGTCCGTGACCCCGGCACGTACACGACCACAACGATCGCCGATCGGTCGGTCGTCGTGGCCCGCGACGTCGATCACACCCTTAGGGCGTTTTCCAACGTCTGCATGCACCGGGCCCACGAACTCCTGACCGGCGACGGCACCGTAAAGCGGATCACCTGCCCGTATCACGCCTGGTCCTACGGCCTAGACGGCGGCCTCCTCACCGCCCCCCACACCGACCACCTAGTCGACTTCGACCCGGACTCCATCTGCCTCGATGCCCTAGCCGTGGAGGAGTTTGGCGGCTTCGTCTACGTGAACCTCGACTCGGAGGCCCGGGCCCTGGCCGAGCAGGCCGGTGATCTGGCTGCCGAGATTGCCCACTGGGCACCCGACGTGGCCGATCTCACCCACGCTCATCGCCTGACCTACGAGATTGCGTCGGACTGGAAGAACGTCATCGACAACTTCCTCGAGTGCTATCACTGTCCGGTCGCCCACCGGGACTTCTGCACGCTGGTCAATATGGATACCTACGAGGTGTCCACCCACGGGATCTGGTCCAGCCACATGGCTGAGGCTGGGCGATCCGACAACACCGCCTACCCGGTCGACGATGCCACGGTTACCGACCACGCCGTCTGGTGGCTGTGGCCCACCACGTGTCTCATGCGTTACCCGGGACGGGGCAACTTCATCGTCATGAACGTCGTACCCGACGGCCCAGGTCGCACCCGCGAGACCTACGACTTCTTCTTCGAGACCGCCGAGGCGACCGAGGCCGAGCTGGAGGCCATCAGGTACATCGACGACGTCCTCCAAGCCGAGGACATAGCGCTGGTGGAGAGCGTGCAGCGGGGCATGACCACCCCAGCTTTTACCCAGGGTCGCATCGTGCACGACCCGGCGGGCTCGGGGAAATCCGAACACGGCGTCCACCACTTCCACGGCCTGCTACTCGATGCCTACCGCAGTGCCGGCAGGTAACCGATGTCGGCCGACACCCGGTCCGTAGGCCAGCAGCCAGTACCAGTCCGGCAGCGTGAAAACGAAACCGTCGTCACACCGGGCCTCCCGTCCGCTCGTCCCCGAAGGTGCCGACCCTAGGCTCCCGACCATGTCGCCAACCCCCGCTGCTCCCGCCGCACAACAGTCCGACCTTGACTTCGCCATAGCCATCGCACGTGCGGCAGGGGCTCTGACCCTGGAACTCTTCCGTCGCCCCGACGTCGCGGTGGAAGGCAAGGAAGACGGCACCCCGGTCACCGCAGCCGACCGCGGAGCCGAACGTCTTCTCAGGGAACGGATAGGCGCCACGTACCCCGACGACGCCGTGATCGGTGAAGAGGAATCCGACACCGACGGCACCTCGGGACGCACCTGGGTACTCGACCCCATCGACGGCACCCAGTCGTTCATCCACGGTGTGCCCCTCTACGCCAACCTCGTGGCCCTTGAGGACGAGCACGGCCCAGTCGTGGGGGTGATCAACATCCCCGCACTCGACGAATGCGTCTGGGCTGGCCGGGGACTCGGTTGCTTCGTGAACGGCGAACCGACCAGCGTGTCGGACCGCGAGGACCTCCATGGCTCCTGCATCGTTACCAGTGGCGTCGACTATTGGCCGTCAGCCGCCGCACTCGACGAGTTCGTCGGGCGCAACGCGGTGATCCGGACCTGGGGTGATGCCTACGGCTACGTGCTGGTGGCCACCGGTCGAGCGCACGCCATGGTCGATCCGATCGTGAGCCGGTGGGACGTCGCCCCCATGCTGACCATCCTCCCGGAGGCCGGTGGCGTGTTCACCGATCTGTCGGGTGCCGTGACTGCCGAAGGTGGGGACGCCCTGGCCACCAACCTGGCGCTCGCCCCCCAGATCCTCGAACTGGTCGGCCGCTGAAGACCAGTACCCAGAGTGGGGCACTCAGAACAGGCAACCAGAACCGATGCTCAGGAAAGGGCCCGCTCCCCCTCGAAGATCGAAGCCTTAAGATCCCGCTCCACCAGGTCCGACAGGAATGCCACCGGTTCGACCATCTCGGCCAGACCGGCCATTCCGGCCACGCGGTGGCGACCCGCCAGCAACCACTCCACCGTCGTGGCAGCCACTGCGGCGGCAGCCACTGCTGGTCGCTCGGTGGCTCCGAGCACGACCACGTCGCTTGCGTCATCTCGCCGACCCCGGACCTCGACCCGTACAGCACCCATCCCGCCCTCCACGTGCGGCGGAGACAGCATGGGCAATGGCGCCGTCAGGCGATCCCGGCGGGTAGCCGCCACCCGGGCGGTGATCCGACCCACCGTGGGCAATGCGTGGTGCAACAACACCGGATCAGGAAGAGCCGCCCGATAGCAGTCCCTCGGTCCCACCGGATCGGGAAACCACGCCAGTTCACGGCCCGAGCCACCCGTCCGGCGGGTCCAGTCGCCCGCGCCGGAACCATCGTCCACCCGCCAGTCGTAGGAACGTCGACTGAGTGCCCGATGGTGGACCAACGCACACGCAGGTCCGCCCGTGCCAACCTTCGCCACGTGTACCTCGTCGACTTCGTCGAACCACGAGGCGCCATGGGCCGCCAGGACACAGGACATACCTGGTCCGAAGCCGCTGCCCACCGCGATCGGCACGCCGGCACGGGCTGCGTCGCCCGACCGCCGAAGCACCGCGATCGTCTCGGCTAGGCCGTCACCAACCAGTACCGCTGGCCGACGGGCCGCAATGGTCTCGATCACCGCCTCGAGATGGGTCCCCCTTGGCGTTGCCACCACGACCACATCGGCCTCCAGCGAGTCGGAGAACGGATGGTGTTCGACCCGACACCGGTCACCGAGGGATCGTGAGGCTCGAGCCAGGCGTTCAGCCGAGATGTCTCGCAGCAAGACCTGCTCGACCGCATCGGAGGACAGGAGTTGACGGGCCACCCGGGCGCCGACCGCTCCGGCCCCGAGGACCGCTACCCGGTTCATGAAAAGCGTCTCATGGGAGGTGGTTCACCGGAGGTGTGGCCCAGCCAGGGGTCGCCATCCGCCGGAGCGGCGCGCGATCCCGTCAGCTCCGTTAATGCGGAGGGCGGCGGCCACCGCGGCGGCGACGCTCACCGCGGCGAGGGCTCGTCGGATGAACTGCATGAACGTGGGGCTAGCTGGAATCGAACCAGCGACCTCACCCTTATCAGGGGTGCGCTCTAACCGACTGAGCTATAGCCCCGCAGACCCCGGAACGGTATCGGCGCCGAC
>Ga0208522_1001796_pt1 | contig 13436 bp, 10 predicted proteins | sample ETNtaG_25_FD_185763 | JGI IMG/M metagenome (GOLD analysis project Ga0208522, IMG submission 185763) | Marine microbial and viral communities from oxygen minimum zone, Eastern Pacific Ocean - ETNP201302SV86 (SPAdes) (version 2) | ecosystem: Environmental > Aquatic > Marine > Oceanic ... | reverse complement strand
GATTCAAGAGCAAGAAGGCATCAGCCCTGTGAGCAATTCCAGCACTTCCCCCATCGATCCGGTCAAGCTCGACAAGCTCGGCGAAGTGGCCATCAAGGTCGGCCTGCAACTGGCCGAGGGTCAGGACCTCATCATCACCGCCCCGATGACGGCCGCACCCCTGGTGCGTCGCATCACCGAGCATGCCTACAAGGCCGCTGCGGGTCTGGTGACCACCATTTATTCCGACGAAGAAGCAACGCTGTCCCGCTTCCGCCATGCCAAGGATGCCAGCTTTGATCGCGCCGCCGGCTGGCTCTATGCCGGCATGGCCGAGGCCTACAAGAACAATGCGGCCCGCCTCGCCATCTCCGGCGACAACCCGATGATGCTGGCCAATGAGGACCCCGAAAAGGTCTCCCGCGCCAACCGCGCTAATTCGGCCGCCTATCGCCCGGCGCTCGAGCTGATCACCGGCTTTGCCATCAACTGGAACATCGTTTCCTACCCCACGCCCAACTGGGCCAAGCTGGTCTTCCCCAACGATCCAGAAGATGTGGCCATCGCCAAATTGGCCGATGCCATCTTCAAGGCATCCCGCGTCGATCAGGACGATCCCATCGCCGCCTGGAAGGCGCACAATGCCAACCTTCAGGCTCGCTGGACCTGGCTCAATGGCAAGAAGTTCTCCGCGCTCAAATATACCGGTCCGGGCACTGACCTCACCGTCGGTCTCGCCGATGGCCATCGCTGGAAGGGCGGCGCCTCGGAAGCCAAGAACGGGGTCACCTGCAATCCCAATATTCCCACCGAGGAAGTCTTCACCACCCCACACCGCCTCCGCGTCGAGGGCACCGTGTCGGCCACCAAGCCGCTCTCGCATAACGGCACCTTGATCGAGAACATCCAGGCGCGCTTTGAAGAAGGCCGCATGGTCGAGCTCAAGGCCACCAAGGGCGAGAACGTCTTCAACAAGGTGCTCGACACCGACGAGGGCGCCCGGCGCCTCGGCGAAGTGGCCCTGGTGCCGCATTCCTCGCCCATCTCGGCCTCCGGCATCCTGTTCTACAACACGCTCTACGACGAAAACGCCAGCTGCCACATCGCCATGGGCCAGTGCTATGCCGACTGTTTCGAGGGTGGCAAGGACCTGACCCCGGATCAGATTTTCGCCCAGGGCGGCAACAAGTCTCTCATCCACATCGACTGGATGATCGGCTCCGATAAGGTCGATATCGACGGCGTTCACGCCGACGGCACGACCGAGCCCGTCATGCGCAAGGGCGAATGGGCGTTCTGATTGCGCCCCAGGATCTCACCTCCCCCTTTAAAGGGCGAGGTAGCGCCGCTCGGCCCGCAGGGCCTAGCAGAGCCTAGTGGGGGTGAGGGCTTCCTTACTCCCCCTTCAACTCCAGGAACTCCTCCGCGCTCAGCACCAGCTTGCGGTCGATTTCGCCAATTTCCTTTTCGTCCTTGCCCTCATAGTCCAGCCCATGCAGCACGGTGCGGATGGCGTTGAGCCTGAGGCGCTTCTTGTCATTGCCCCGGATCACCGTCCATGGCGCGTGCGCGCTATCGGTCTCGCGCAGCATCCTGTCCCGCGCGACGGAATAATCCTCCCACTTGGTCAAGGCCTTAAGATCGACTGGTGAGAGCTTCCAGGTCTTGAGCGGGTCGTGGGCCCGGTCATGGAACCGTTTCAATTGCATTTCCCGGCCAATTGAGAGCCAGAGCTTGAAGATCTTGATCCCGTCCCGGGTCAGCTGCTTTTCAAAGTCCGGCGCCTCTTCCAGGAAGCGGGTCGTTTCCTCAGGCGTACAGAACCCCATCACCGGTTCGACCACCGCCCGATTGTACCAGGAGCGGTCGAACAGCACCATTTCTCCCGCTGCCGGCAGCCAGTCGACATAACGCTGGAAATACCATTGCGTGCGCTCCCGGTCATTGGGCTTGGGCAGCGCGGCGATGATGTTGTAGCGCGGGTTGAGATTTTCCAGGAACCTCTTGATCGTGCCGCCCTTGCCAGCGGCGTCCCGGCCCTCGAAGACGATAATCGTGCGCGTGCCGGCCTTGGCCATATGCGCCTGATGCAGCACCAACTGCTTTTGCAGCTTGTAGAACTGCGTGTCATAATCATCCTTGTCGAGCTTATCCTCATACGGATAGGCACCCGATCCGAACGCCGCCTTCTTGATGGATTTGGGCAGGTCCGGGTCGTTGATATCAAAGCCGTCGATGGGATCGGTCACGCTGTCTCTCCGTTGTCATATAGACCGTGCTATGAACCCGCTTCCCGCGCAAGAGGCGGGCCCATTGCATTGATTCGACCTCCCGACATGGACGATCTGAGAACCACTCATCTGACACGCAGGCCGGCCAACGCGTTGGTGCGCCTTGGCGGACAGGTGCCGTTGCTGCTCGGCTCGGCGGGTCTGATCATCGCCTTTGTGGTCCTTGGCGGCTTGCGCATCGATCTGGCCCTGATCGGCTATCTTGTTCTTGTCGGTTTCGTCGCCATGCTGCCCCAGCCGGTTGTCACAGTCACGCGCACCATGGAAGTGCCGGTTCCGGCGCCGGTCCAGCCCGTTGTCGAGCAGGACATGCTCCCGGCCTTCGTCGAGGCCCTGGGCGATCCGGGCCTGGTGCTTGATGGCCGTGGCGCCGTGTTGCATCGCAATGGCGCAGCAGCCCGGCAATATCCCAGCCTGCAACTGGGGCGGGTCATGACATTGGTCATGCGCAATCCCGACCTGGTTGCCGCCATCGAAAGCTCGCAGCGCACGGGCGAGCCGCGCAGCTTCGAGCTGCATGAAACTGTTCCGTCGGAAACCTGGGATCGCGTGGTGGTCGCGCCGATCCGCCGTCCGGACCGTGACTGGTTTGCTGATGAGGACCGGCAACTGCTGGTGACCTTCCAGAGCCTGACCGAACTCAAGCGCGTTGATGCGCTGCGCACCGACTTTATCGCCAATGCCAGCCACGAAATGCGCACCCCGCTCGCGTCGCTGGTCGGGTTCATTGATACCCTGCTCGGGCCTGCAGCGCGCGATGCGGCGGCGCGGGAGAAATTCCTGGGCATCATGCGCACGCAAGCGGAGCGCATGAGCCGGTTGATCGATGACCTCCTGAGCCTCTCGCGCATCGAAATGCACCAGCATGTGCGGCCCACCGGTACGGTGGATCTGACCGCCTTGCTGCGCGAAGTGCGCGAAGGGCTGCAGACCCAGGCCAAGGCGGCCCAGATCGAAGTGATCCTCACCGTGCCCAAGGCGCCCGTCACCGTCACCGGGGATCGCGGGCAGCTCTATGAGGTGTTCGAGAACCTGATCGAGAACGCCATAAAATATGGCGCCGACGGCAAGACGGTCGAAGTTGACTTGATCGGCATCGACCGCTCGGGCCTCAAGCACATGGTCAGCGTTACCGATTACGGTCCCGGGGTTGAGCCCGAACACGTACCGCGCATGACCGAACGCTTCTATCGCATCGACGCCGAGGCGAGCCGCAAAAAGAAGGGCACGGGCCTGGGCCTCGCCATCGTCAAGCACATCATCCAGCGCCATCGCGGCCAGATGAGCATTCGCTCCAAGCCCGGCGAAGGCCTGCGGGTCGAGATCCTGCTGCCCTGAGCCGTTCTTTTGCCCCTCCTGTCCCCGCCGGCCTGGCGAGGTCGTAGAAAAGGGCAGTGAGAGATCAGTCGAGCGACCGCCAATGACCAGATTGCCAGGCACACAAAAAAGGCGCCACGCGGCGCCTTCTTCTACCGCTCTGTCAGCGTCTCAGCGCTTCTTCTTGTCGAGCTGGTGATAGGCCCGGCGCGAATGGAACTCGCAATAAGGGCCGCTTTCCAGGCTGTGCTGGCCGCAAAAGTAGAAGTCCTTGGTCAGCGGATCGCCGATCGGCCACTTGCAGGTGCTTTCGCTCAACTGCAGCAGGCTAAGGCGCTTGTCCTCGGGAATGAAGAGTTCTGCTGCAGCTGGTGCCACATAGAGCTCAGTATCCATTTCCGGGCTGGCGGCCAGAGCAGTCGCGCCCATGACCTGCGGACGGGACATGGTGACGCGCGGCTTGGCGCTCATCGTGCTGGTGCTCGCGGACGAGGTGGATGATATGCGTCGCGGCGCGGATGGGCGGCTTGCCGGGCGCGAACGCGGAGCGGTGTTGGTGGGCTTGGCCCGGGCGGAAAGCTTGAGGCGATGGACCTTGCCGATCACGGCATTGCGGGTAACCCCTTCGCCCAGTTCAGCCGCAATCTGGCTGGCGCTGAGCCCTTCCATCCAAAGCTTTTTCAAAAGTTCGACGCGCTCGTCCGTCCAGCCCATCGGTTGCGCTCCTGAAACCATTGTCAAAACAGAATCCTTCATTATGCAGCCAGAGTGGCACTGGCCGCCATATCGACTCTACAGCTCGTATGTTGAGCGGGTCCGCCACACGAGATATCGTGTCCCCAACGCCTGTGAGATTACGCTATCGGCGGAATCAGGATCAAGAGTCGGGGGCGATTTTCCCCGTTTATTCATTGGTTAAAATTACCCTAACGATCCTTGAGTCAAATCAGGCACTTGCCCGGTACGAGATTGACTTTGTGCGGCGATTTCGCCTATTTCTCGGGCCCATACGCGCGGCCGAGAGGGCGCGTTTTTGGTTTCTGTGGCAACTTTGCCACGCTCATCGCCAACCATTGTTCAGCCCAAGGGGAAATCCATCATGTCTGCGCTCTACGGCACCTATGCCCGGTCCGATCTCGCCTTCGAGCGGGGCGAGGGCATGCGCCTGTACGACCAGAATGGCCGGGAATTTCTCGATTTCCACTCCGGCATCGCGGTCAATGCGCTGGGCCACGGCGATCCACATCTGGTCGGCGCACTCAAGGCGGCGGCAGACAAGGTCTGGCATACCTCCAATGTCTTCACCATTCCCGAGCAGGAACGGCTGGGACAGCGGCTCGTTGACGCCACGTTCGCCGACAGGGTGTTTTTCACCAATTCAGGCGCCGAGGCGCTCGAATGCGCCATCAAGACGGCCCGTCACCACTTCTTTTCCAAGGGTGAACCTGACCGCTATGAGGTGATTGCTTTCACCGGGTCCTTCCATGGCCGGACCCTGGGCACCATCGCGGCCGGCGGCAATCCGAGCTATCTCGAAGGCTTCGGCCCGCCCATGCCGGGCTTCAAGCACACCGCGCCAGGTGACCTCGATGCCGTTCGGGCCCTGGTCGGGCCGCAGACCTGCGCCATTCTGATCGAGCCTGTCCAGGGCGAGGGCGGCGTCACCGCCATGAGCACGGAATTCCTGCAGGGTCTGCGCCAGATATGCGACGAGCACGGCCTTCTGCTCATCCTGGATGAAGTCCAGTGTGGCTTTGGCCGGACCGGGCGCTTCTTTGCTTTCGAATGGGCTGGCATCACGCCCGATATCGTTGCTGTCGCCAAGGCCATCGGCGGTGGCTTCCCGCTTGGTGCGTGCCTGGCCACCGAGGAAGCGGCAGCCTCTATGGTTCCCGGCACGCATGGCTCCACCTATGGCGGCAACCCGCTGGGTTGTGCCATGGGCAATGCCGTGCTCGACCGCATCCAGGGACCGGGTTTCATGGATCACGTCGCCCAAATGGGGCAGCGTCTCGCCTGGCATTTGCAGCAGCTTGCCCAAAGATATCCCGACTACGTTCTGGAACTGCGCGGCAAGGGCCTGCTTGCTGGCATCAAGATCGCGCCTCCGGTCCGGGACTTCGTCGCCCGCCTGCGCGACGATCATCAGCTTCTCGCCATCGGCGCTGGCGACAATGTGCTGCGGCTTCTGCCCCCGCTCATCGTCACCGAAGCGGACATCGAGGACGCCATGAACCGCATCGCGGCCGCGTTCGACGCGATCGAGGCCGAAACGGCCACCACGGCGTCGGCGAGTTGATCGTCGTGCTGGTATTTTATCATTTCGGACGGCGCCGAGGCGGTCCCTGATCCCTGTCCGGGGGGCTCTCGTCCCTCCGGAGCGCCTCTCGTCCATTCCAATCCAGCGTCACAAAAGGACCCCGGCCCATGACCTCGACCGGTACCCAAAGACATTTTCTGTCAATCGACGATTTTTCCTATGCCGAATTGCGCGGCATGCTCAACCAGGCCGGCGCCCTCAAGGCGCGCCTGAAGGATGGCGATCGGCCCCAGCTCCTCAAGGACAAGGTGCTGGCAATGATCTTTGACAAGCAGTCGACCCGCACGCGCGTATCCTTCGATGTCGGCATGCGCCAGCTTGGCGGCGAGACACTAATGCTCTCTGGCCAGGAAATGCAGTTGAGCCGCGAAGAAACCCTGGCCGACACTGCCCAGGTGATGAGCCGCTATGTGGACGCCATCATGATCCGCATTCTCAGCCATGCCGACCTGCTTGAGCTGGCCGAAGCCGCCACCGTTCCGGTGATCAATGGCCTGACCCGCCGTGCGCATCCCTGCCAGATCATGGCTGACCTGATGACCTTCGAGGAACACCGCGGCGACATCAGGGGCGCAAAGGTGACCTGGGTGGGCGATAGCAACAATGTGCTGCATTCCTGGGTCAATGCGGCCGAGCTGTTCGACTGCGAGCTGACTATTTCGGTGCCGGAAGAATACAGCCCCGAAAAGGATCTCAAGGAAGATATCAAGCGGGCTGGTTCGGCCGTGCGCATGGTCGAGGATCCGCGCGAAGCCGTTGAGGGAGCGGACCTGGTCATCACCGACACCTGGGTGTCGATGGGCGACACCGATGCTGCCGAGCGGCGCCGCATCTTGAAACCCTACCAGGTCAACACCAATCTAATGGCCTTGGCGAACAAGGACGCCTTGTTCATGCACTGCCTGCCCGCCCATCGGGGCGATGAGGTGACCGACGAGGTGATTGACGGTCCCCAATCGGTGGTGTTTGACGAGGCCGAAAACCGCCTCCACGCCCAGAAAGCCGTTTTGTGCTGGGCCTTTGGCGTCGACACGAATTGACGGGCCACCGGCTCGTCTCCCGCTGAACCACGCAAATGTCACCCCCGCGCAAGCGGGGGCGTCTGTTTGAATGGATGGCGGATCCGGCAACACCTTTGTTCAAGGTCGCCGGGTAGCGCGTTTGGCCCGCAAGGCGTAGCCTTTGAAGAGACAAGACAAAGATGACCACGGAACCGACCATGACCGACAACCTGCTCGCTAGCCTGGGCCTTGATCGCCCCGAGACCGGTGATGATGCCGTGGTGCCTTTCACCCTCGATAAGCTCGATACCCGCGGCCGCGTGGTGCGTTTGGGCGCAGCACTCGATGCCATTCTCAGTCGCCACGATTATCCCTTGCCGGTTGCCCGTCTGTTGGGCGAAGCCGTGGTGCTGTCCGCCCTGATCGGCTCGTCGCTCAAATTCGAGGGCCGTTTCATCCTGCAGACCCAGACTGATGGCCCGGTCAATCTGATCGTGGTCGACTTCGATGCGCCCGACGGCATGCGCGGCTATGCCCGTTTTGATCAGGACGCCCTGGTCAAGGCGGCCGAGTCCGGCAAGACCAGCCCTGCCGATCTGCTTGGCAAGGGGCACCTCGCCATGACCATCGACCAGGGCCCGCATACCGAACGCTATCAGGGTATCGTTGCGCTGGACGGAGACTCGCTCGAGGGGGTGGCCCATACCTATTTCATGCAGTCCGAACAGATCCCCACCCAGGTGCGTCTTGCTGTTGCCCAGATGTCGACCAGAGGTGATCATCGTCCGCGCTGGCGGGCGGGCGGCATGCTGATCCAGCATCTGCCCCCCAATGGCATTTCCGCCATGGCAGACCTGCCCGGTGATGGTGATTTCGACAACCCGGACATGGTCGATCCCGATTTCGTCGAGGCGGATGGGTGGTCTGAAGCCAAGGCCTTGCTTGGCACGGTGGGGGACCTTGAGCTCTCCGATCCGGATCTGTCGCCTGAACGGCTGCTGTTCCGCCTCTATCATGAAACGGGCGTGCGCGTGTTCCCTCCCCAGGACCTTGAGGAGCGCTGCACCTGTTCGGCCGACCGCATAGAAGACATGCTGGCCAACAGCTTTTCTGAAGCGGAGCGGCAGGAGATGGCGGTGGATGGCGAAATCGAAGTGGTATGTGAATTCTGTTCAACTGCTTACCGCTTCAACCCGCACCACTTCCATTAACTGAGCTAAATTGTTGTGGAGCTGGCCTTTTTCTGAATTCGCCGGCTCCATTCTACTTGCCTTCGCAAGAGAACAAGGTAAATTCCCTTACTCAAGCGGCTGTAGGGGGCTTGCCGGGATGAATGCGGATTTGATGTCCTTCATAGAGGACATCCAGCAACAAACCTCTTCGAACGCCATTATGGACATCATGAATCGCGCCATCGCCAATTATGGCTTTGAGCGGTTCATCGTTTCCGGGCTCCCCGATCCCGGCATGGATGTGCGTCCATTCGTGCTGCTTTCTGGCTGGCAGGACGAGTGGTACGAGCGCTACACCGGCTTGGGCTATGTTCATCTTGACCCAGTCGCCCGGCATTGCTTTTCCACCACGCTCCCCTTCGATTGGTCAGAGGCGCCCTACGACCGGGAGAATGACATCGCCGCCCGGCGGGTGATGGAGGAAGCACGTGAATTCGGTATGGATGAGGGCTTCTGCGTCCCGGTCCACATGGAAGGCGGCATGCAGGGGGTGGTGTCCCTCGTCGGCAACCCCGACCATCTCGACGAAAAGCAGCGCTTCGAACTGCACCTGCTCTCGCTCTATGTGCATGGCCGACTTCGCTACCTCAACGGGCCGGCCGGGCGGCCCGTCGGTCGTCGTGTGATCACACCGCGCGAGGCGGAAATTCTCAAATGGGCGGCAATGGGCAAGACCGCCGTGGAAATCGCCGAGATTACCGGGTTGACCCCGCGCACGATCAACCAGCATTGCGAAAACGCGCAAAAGCGCATGGGCACCAACAATCGCCTCCATACGGTTGTCGAGGCCATCCGGCACAAGCTGATCACGCTGTAGCACTGCCGAGCCAGGTAAAAGCAGCGTAACTTGCTGTCCGATCGGAAATTTTTGCGCGGAACTGGGATTTCTACCAATTTCGTTTCGCGTCGCCTTTGTGCCTAATAGCGCCGTCAATGCCGGATGCTTGGGGGCAGGCAGATGAAATTGCACATTGTTCGCAACCCAGCGGACCGGCAGGGACGTGACTTGCTGGAGCAGAACTACCGCCTGCGCCACAGAATATTTGTTGATCTGGCCGGCTGGGACGCCCTCCGGCGACCCGACGGTCGCGATGTCGATGAATTTGACAACGACGACGCGACCCATTTGCTGATTTCCGATTCCGGCATCGTCATTGGCGGCTCCCGCCTGACGCCCCTGGATCGACCGAACTTGCTGCAGACTGTCTTTAACGGGTTAGTGCAAGGAGAATTCCCCGCCCATCCCTCGCTTGGGGCCGATTGGACGCGCTTTTATGTGCATCCGGATCGACGTGAGGGCCGGCGGCGCGCTCCCGAGTCTGCAGCCCTTTTCTGCGCGGTGATGGAGTATGCCCTGTTGCAGGGCTATAGCTTCATCACCTTTGTATCCTCCATCTCCATGATCGAACATGGCACCGCAGTGGGCTGGCGCATTACGCCATTGGGCAACCCCGTGCTCCGCGAAGGCAAGCCAGTTATCGCGGCCTGGATCGACGTTTCCGAGCAGGCCCTGGACAATGTGAGACGCAGCACCGGGATGAGCCAACCGCTCATCCCGGTTTTTTCTTCCCCACCGCCCATGTGGCCCGACGGACCGCAATTGGCCTGAGCGGGGACGTACCGCATGTCTCAGGCCCTTGCCCTGATGCAAGCCATTCTCGGCCCTGGATCGAGTGAAGAGCTCTGCCGCCAAACTCTGGAGCGGGCCCTGGCTTCGGAAGTCGATCCCTTGCATTGGTGCGCTATACAGCTCGAACTTGCTCCGGCCCAGATCATGGCTCGGGCCGCGCGCTGGGCGGGGTTCGCATTCTTTGATGCCGTTCCCAGAAGTGGCAGTGCCCTTATGGAACCTGGCCGCCTCGAGGCTCTGGGTCAGGTGCGGGTTTACCGAACCAGAATTCTGGACCGGGAAGCGGCCTTCGCCTCGCCTGACTTCGCCGGTGTTCTGAGGCTGGCACGTGTCCGGGCCGACCGCCCGGAACTGTGCCGCAACATCTGCCTCGTTCATGAAAGTGCGCTCAGGACCTTCCTGGTGCAGCAGGCCGCCCCCGCCCTTATCGACGCCGCCCGGCAGAACATGGCGCGGTACTGGCCGCGCGCCGCCGCGCAGCTGGAGCTGACAGCTCCGGTCCGTGTTGCGTTTGCGCTCATTTTGGCATTGAGCACCATCGGTCTGCTGGCCACGCCGCTGCTCGGGCCCGAGCTGCTGGCGCCACTGTGGTGTGTCCTGGTCATGCTGCCGACCTTGCTGCGCCTCTTGGCCTTGTTCCAGCCGGTGCGCGTCGAGCCGCCGCCGGGGCGCCGGACCGAGGACGCGGATCTTCCAGTCTATTCCGTCCTGGTTCCGCTGCGGGACGAGGCGAACATGGTGCCCCAACTCTGCCAAACGCTCGGCAACCTGGACTATCCTCCCGAGAAGCTGGACATCGTCTTTGCGGTGGAGAGCCGCTCACCGGCGACCATCAAGGCGCTGCAGCACCACCTGCGCGATCCACGCTACTCTCTTCGTATCGTGCCTGACGCGGCGCCCCGCACCAAACCCAAGGCCCTCGATTTTGTCCTGCCGCTTTGTCGCGGGGAATTCGTGGTGGTCTATGATGCTGAAGACCGGCCCGAGCCCGATCAGCTGCGTCGAGTGGTCGATCAGTTCCGAAGGCATCCCGAGCTCGAATGCATTCAGGCGCGTCTGGTTATCGACAACGGCCGGGAGGGTTGGCTGCCGGCTCTCTTTGCGGGGGAGTATGCCGGTCTCTTCTCGGTTCTGCTGCCCGCACTGGCGCGCTGGGGTCTGGTTATGCCTCTGGGCGGAACGTCAAACCACTTCCGGCTTGAAACTTTAAGGGCGCTGGGGGGGTGGGATGCTTTCAATGTCACCGATGACGCAGATCTGGGCGTCAGGCTTGCGCGCCGCAAGCTGCGCTGTGCGACCAACCCGTCCCGCACATTCGAGGCAGCGCCGGTCCACCTGCGGCTCTGGATTGGCCAGCGGACTCGCTGGATGAAGGGGTGGATGCAGACCTATGCCGTACACAATCGTTACCCCCTGGACCTGCTCGCCGACCTTGGGTGGCGCGGCATGGCCGGTCTGCAACTGGTCCTGCTTGGCATGGTCCTGACGCCGCTTCTGCATGCGGGCTTTTTGCTCATGCTGCCGGCGCTGTTCTTCACCGGGCAACTGGCGGGCCCGATATTGCACCCCTGGCCTGTGGCGTGCCTGATTGTTCTGGTGCTGGGCAACACGGTTGCGATAGCGACCAACCTCGTCGGGCTCGTTCGCAGCAGGCAGGCCGATCTGCTGGGGTGGCAGACGCTGGTGCCCGCCTACTGGGCTCTGATTGCGTTTGCAACGGTACTGGCACTGCGCGAGTTCACGCTGAAGCCGTTCTACTGGTTCAAGTCCCCGCATCAGGCAAGTTCAACACCGCCAATTCAGACGGAAGCCAATACGGACGGCCCGCGGACCAGCGTGCCTCAGCCCGTTGGAAATACCTTCCAGCGTTTTGGCCGGAAACCGACTCGGGAGCGTTCAACGGCCGGATGATCAAAAGGCAGGTCGATCTCTACGCGTTGAGCGGTTTCAGCCAGCGCGATTTCGAGCCGTCGTGTCCCGCCAACGCGGCGGCTGGCGACCACGGTTCCGCCTAGGGCCTCGCTATCCTCAACCAGCTCGATGTCGTGCGGCCGGAAGAACAATTGTCCGGTGCCTGCCGATCCCGGCGCCGCCAGGCCCAGTGACTGATTTCCCAGATGGACCGCGCCATTTTCGATGTGGACCGGCAATTGGCTGGACTCGCCGATGAACGCGAAAACAAATGGCGAGGCCGGGGTGTCATAGACGCTGTCTGGCGTTCCCACCTGTTCAATCCTGCCTTGGCTCATCACGCACAGCCGGTCGGCCAGTTCGAGGGCCTCTTCCTGGTCATGGGTTACAAACACTGTGGTGTGCCCGGTTCGGTCATGAATTTCCCGCAGCCATTTGCGCAGCTCGCGCCGCACTTGCGCATCAAGCGCGCCGAAAGGTTCGTCGAGCAGCAGGACCCGCGGTTCGATGGCCAGGGCGCGGGCCAGGGCGACCCTCTGACGTTGTCCACCGGAAAGCTGGCTGGGAAAGCGCGTTTCCAGTCCCGATAGCTGCACGAGATCCAGCAGTTCCAGTGCCCGCCGGCGGATATCAGCATTGGACGGGCGTGATGAACGCGGCCGCACCCTAAGGCCGAACGACACATTCTCCAGGATGCTCATGTGCCGGAAAAGCGCATAATGCTGGAATACGAAGCCGATATTGCGCTCCTGCACGCTCTTGTCCGATGCGTCCTCGTCTCCGAACAGGATCCGTCCGCTGGTAGGGCGCTCCAACCCCGCGATCAGGCGCAGCAGGGTGGTCTTGCCCGAGCCCGAGGGACCGAGCAGCGCGATCAGTTCGCCGGAACGGATATCGAGCGACACATCATGGAGTGCCGGAAACCGGTCGAACTCCTTGCGGACATTTTCTGCGCGAACTTCCATCGTGTTTCCCGTTTCAGTCTTTGAGCCGGTATTCGGAACAAAATCGCGCGGGCCGCAAGGGGGCTGATCCCCACGGGTCATGAATTTTTCTCCCTCAATGCGGGGCGCGCCAAAATCTCCCAAGAATGCGGAGGCGAGCAGGATTGTGGTCCGACCTCGGCCGCGATGGTCCGGTTTACGCCCTGACCTTGTGAAGCGGTTCACCCTGAAAATTCTCCGCTCACTCGTATCAGGGCGGTCCTGGGGCAAGGGGGGCGCGCACTTATGCGCCATAAGGAGATAGCCTCCTTATCTTCTGCCGCTATGCGTTTCAGTTCGGATTCGATCCTTTGTCGTCCAGGGAGCGGTATCCACTGCGCCGCAACGGCCCCCCGGATGGGTTTTTTCGCAGATCGGCAAAGGCTGCAACTCCGGCCCAAACCCCAGTGAATGCCGGCATCTCGGCGCGACAATTCACAGGGGCGCGCGACCTCTCGGAAGAAATGTCATCTTTCTTTCACGAGGGGTGTTGACGCCGAAATGCCCCTACCATATAACGCCCCTCGTTGACGACGCGACGCCGACCGGCGCCCCACTGATCGACGCTTCTGACAGGGCAGAGTTGCTGCCGGTTCGCCGGACAGGAAATGCTGTTCCCTGATAGAATATAGAGAGTGCAAACTCTCACCGACGCTTTAGTCCTCACGGGCACTGGGTCAGCTCTTTGACATTGTGAAGAACAGAAGAAAGAGAAACGTGGACGGCGAGGTTCTTGCGAACTGGCCGGGAAGCAATTCCTGGTTGGTTGTAA
>Ga0208522_1001791_pt1 | contig 13464 bp, 15 predicted proteins | sample ETNtaG_25_FD_185763 | JGI IMG/M metagenome (GOLD analysis project Ga0208522, IMG submission 185763) | Marine microbial and viral communities from oxygen minimum zone, Eastern Pacific Ocean - ETNP201302SV86 (SPAdes) (version 2) | ecosystem: Environmental > Aquatic > Marine > Oceanic ... | reverse complement strand
CGAAGAGATAAAAAATCAGATTAGAAAGTTTGCACTGCAAAATGCCGCAGAACATGACGGACAGACAAGAGACAAAACAATTCTTGCAAAAATTTTAGGGACTGTACCTGAATTGAGAAAGAAGGTCAAGGAAATATCTCCAGTTATCTCTGAAGTAGTTTCTGAGATAAATCAGATTCCATTAGAACAGCAGCAAAAAGAAATTGCTGAAAAATATCCAGAATTACTTCAGGTTGAAGAAAAAAAACCTGAACAAAATATTTTACCCCCACTAAAGAATACAGAAGGGAAAAATATAGTAACTCGATTTCCTCCTGCACCGAATGGATATCCACATATTGGTCATGCAAAGGCTGCAATCATTAGCGAAGAATATGCAAAGATGTATGGGGGAAAAATAATCTTACGATTTGAAGACACTAATCCTGGAACCGAACGTCTTGAATATTATGCGGCAATAAAAGTTGGAATGGATTGGTTAGGAATAAAATTTGATGATGAACAGCATGTATCTGATGATATTCCGTTATTGTACCAAAAGGCTGAACAATTAATTAATTCTAATGATGCATACGTTTGTACATGTAAGCAAGATGATATTAGTAAAGATAGAAGAGAGATGAGAACCTGTAAATGCACTACATTAGATCTTGAAGAGAATCAAAAACGATGGAAAAACATGTTTGATGAGAAAGGTTACAAGGAAGGGCAGGCACTACTACGATTCAGAGGAGATATGAAATCTGGTAATACAACTATGAGAGACCCAGCACTTTTTAGAATAAACGAAAAACACCATGCAAGATTAGATCAGAAATACAAGGTTTGGCCTACCTATGATTTTTCTGGAATAATACTAGATAGTCTAAATGACGTGACTCATGCAATGCGTTCAAAGGAATTTGAATTGAGAAAGGAACTACATAATACAATTCTTCAAAAACTTGGGATGAGGATCCCTGAATTTCTTTTTTTTGGTAGATTAGAATTAGTTGGAATGCCAGTCTCAAAAAGTGCATTAAAACCATTGATTGAAAATGGAAAAATTCCTTGGTATGATGATCCACGATTACCAACATTAGAGGGTCTACGCAGAAGAGGAATTAGACCAGAAGCGGTTAGAAAGTTTATTCTTTCTCTAGGTCTGACAAAAAACGATACTAATTCACCATTTGATGCACTTGAATCCTTTAATAGAAAAATTATTGATCATGATAGCATTAGACTTAATCTGATAAAAAATCCTAAAAAATTATCAATTACTAATCTTCCAACAAACTCAATTGAACTGCCAAATCATCCTACTGTTGATTTGGGAAAAAGAATTGTTGAAGTTGGAGAAAATATCTTACTGTCGGAAGAAGATATGAATGACATATCTGTAAATGATGAAATTAGATTAATGAGTTTGGGTAATGTGAAAATTACTGAGATTGGATCAAAATTTACTGGTGAATATATAGATGATGAACTGAAGGACAACGTAAAAAAAGTTCAATGGATTTCCGAAAATAATGCACATGAAATTAAAATAATCATTCCAAAGCAATTATTTATTGATGAAAAATTTAATGAGGAAAGTCTCCAAACCCTAAAGGTATTTACTGAATCACATTACTTAAAATTAAAAGATAATGATGAGATTCAGTTTATTAGATTTGGATATTGTAGAAAAGAATCATCACATCAAGCCATCTTTACACACAAGTGATCAAATATGAAAATCGTAAGAATAAGAAAGAAAGAGAGAGAGACTTATGGACTAATCCAAGATGGAAAAATTGCAACAAAAGATGATATCACTTATTCGACTGGTATTCCAATTCCAATTCAAGTTAGAGATTTTCTATTTGATGGTTGGATTAGTGAAATCAAATCAAATTTTTCAAAAATCTCATTTACACATGATTTATCAGAATTTGAGCTTTTAGCACCTCTCCCAAACCCTCAAAAAATTATCTGTCTAGCGTTTAATTATATCAATCATGCAAAAGAACAAGGACTTACTCCACCAAACGATCCTTCAATTGTCATGAAACCACGTACAACATTATGTGGGACAGACTCTGATATAGTATGCCCAAAGTTTGTCAAAGAACTAGATTATGAAATTGAATTAGCAATTATCATTGGAAAAGAATGCAAAAACATACCAGAAGAGGAAGCAATTGGTACTATTTTTGGATGTATGATCCTAAATGATGTCTCTGCAAGAGATATTCAATTTCAGGATAAGCAGTTTACAAGAGCTAAATCTTTTGACACATTTGCACCATGTGGTCCATGGATTACCACAATAGACGAGATAGAAGATGCACAAAATCTTCGTCTTGTCACAAAGATTAATGGAGAAGAAAGGCAGAACTCTAACACCAAAAACATGCATCTGAAGATTCCACAAATAATTTCAAAACTAAGTAAGGTTATGACTCTAGAACCTGGTGATATTATCTCTACTGGAACACCATATGGCGTATCACTAAAAAATCCTAATACTCCATTTCTAAAGGATGGTGATGCAATTCACATGGAAATAGAGGGTCTTGGTACAATACAAAACACTGTTAGATTTGTAGATTAGAGATTCTTTTCTAGTAAGTAAAATGGGAACTTTTTTCCAATATTATCAATTGGTGGAAGACTATCTTGTTTTGTAAGAATTCTAATTTTTGAATAGTTTTTTTCTGCCGCAAAATTCTGTACATAAAGAATCATTCTCTTTATGTCATCAGATATGCCAAAAACTATTGTCAGTATTATAGTATCATTAAAGGAAACTGTTTCTGATATTACCCCCAAGCTTTGTATATTTCCATTATTCTTTACGCATAAAATATTATTTTTTGAATTTAATCTTTCAAAATTTGATTTGATGATTGGAATCCATCTCCAAGAATCTACATAATGCATAATATTATGATCAAGCTCATCAAAGCTAGTACTATCAAACATCGTTGTAATAGAATTTTTCTTTGACTCTAATGCAAAGTAATTCCATTTTGCTTGTATATGATACCCAGTCTTTTCTGCAAGGCTTAGCGATGGTTTATTCTCTGATTCGATAAGCATGGATGCATATATGATACCAGAATTCTTTGCATTTCTTTCGATATACTGAATGATTTTTTCTGCAAGACCATTTCTTCTATAATTATGATGTATTCTAATCCCTTCTATCCAAAGCATTCTTTCATCCATGTATGTCACACCATGACACATTCCGATAGGCATACCATCTTGTTCTAATATGGCAAGTTCCCCCTCATCTATCCAAGAATCATAGACCTCATTTACGTAATCACCCCATGAGAAAGTGTTTTGGCAGAATGCCAAAATTTTTTCCTTATCAGAAATAACTGGGGTTCGTATATTTACCAAATCTAATAAGAAAAAATATTAATCATAATAAAACACATCTTATTATGGGAAAAATTCTAGTTGGGAAAAAATCTGATATTGCGCCAAACACGATGAAAAAATTTTCAGTTGAGGGAAAAGAGATTCTTCTTGTTAATACTGGTGAATTCTATGCTGTGGATGATACATGTACACATGCTGGTGCAAGCCTTTCTGAAGGAGAATTGAATGATTCAACTATAAAATGTGGTTGGCATGGTGCGCAATTCGACTGTACAGATGGCTGTTTAGTCAAATTTCCTGCAACCATTAATGGTTTAAAATCCTACAAAGTTATTGTCGAATCAGACGATATCTTCGTTGAGGTATGATTTTAAAGCGGAAAATTTATTCATATTTTGATTGAATTGGCTAACGAAAAACAAAATCAAGAATCACTTAACAATGCTATCCAAACCCTTGATCAATTAGTAAAAAGCCACTCAACTCCAAAAAATATCAAGAATAACATTACGGAAATGATCACCGAATTACAAAGTAGTGAATATTCAATTTCTGTCCGTGCATCTAATCTAATTAGTACACTAGATGATATTACACAGGATCCAAACATTCCATCGTATATCAGAACATCATTATGGCAGGTTGTCTCTACACTTGAGAGTATAAGAGAATAAATTCCATAAAACTTTCTGATTTATATGAAAATTGAAGAGTATTTCCAAACATTACCAAACCAGATTATCTCTGGTGAAGATGTTGATCTTTCTACTGATTCATTAAAAGAAATTTTAAAATTTGCAGAATTATCTGATGGTCAAAAATTCTATCATTTAGGTTGTGGTAATGGTGACAGCTTATCATTAGCTATAACAGAATTTCATGCTGAAAATGCTATTGGAATTGATAATGATGAGATAAAAATATTGAAATTAAAAGAAAAATTAAAAGAAGAAGATCTAACAAATTGTGATGCATTATGCCAAGATGTCTTAGACGTGAATCTTGATGATGCGGATGTGATTTTGTTTTGGTTCACTGATGAAACAATTATTGAAAATATGTTAAAAAAATTTGAAACTCTAAAAGATGGTGTAAAGATCATAACTTTATGGGGACCGTTACCTGGTTATTTACCAGATAAGGTTGATTTTCCATTCATCATGAATCAGAAACCATTCAAAAAAGCTAAAAACTTACAAGAGCAACTTCTTGCAGTTTTTGAAACAAAGTGTGTAGATTTTGTTACTGCATGGGAATTTGCTGAGAGGTATACAAATGCAATAAGTCCGCCTAATTCAGAGAATAATCGATTTGTAACGATAATTCAATCATTAGTAATTTGGATAAATGCAAAAAATTTAGGAGTTGCTTGTGGTGATGAGATTCCTATTCCAATTAAAAATTATATGTCAATTTTACGAGAATATTTCAATATAGAAATTGATCATTTGTTAAAATAATCTACAACTTTTTATCTTCTTTAGTGGTAATCATACTATGGAAGAAAGAATCAACATCAACGTTTCAGCCATTAACTACGATAAATCAAGTAAAAAAATTAGTTCTGTATTAGGTAAATTAGAAGAAATGGTTCATGGACAAGATGATTTTGTTATAACTGATTCAGAATTTGCTTTTGGTTGGCATTTTTTTGTTGTGTCAGTAAATAGGGAAATTGTTGTAAAATTATCAACCCAGATGGGCGATGCATATGAAAAACTGAAGGGAAAAGGATTGGACAAAAAATTTCTTACTTGGCTTACAAATCAAGTAACAGAGGAGGATCTAAAAGTAAAATTTGCCATCAAAGAAGAGATGGAATCAAGCAAGTTTGGAATTTTTTAAAAATTAAGAGGCCTCCGGGGAGAATCGAACACCCATCCGGGGATCCACAATCCCCTATCCTAGCCATTGGACGACGAAGGCCACGATCACAAATAATTTTTGTTACTGTATAATTCTATTGCAGATTCATGAATTAAGTGAGTGTATCTATTTTGGATGGTTCTTTCTAAGTTTGCTGCCCAAATTTTTAATTCTTTTTGTTCCGAATGGTATTACTCTCCAACGTTTTGTCCATCTATATGTAATAAATGCTGTAAATGCAGTTGCACCAACCAATAAAGGAACAACATATGTCCATGATATCGCAAGATCAGGTATTCCAAATACAGTAGCAATTGTATTAGGTACAAAACCAGCTGTTGCTGCTACAGTTAACCAAACAATCAAAGTTGTTAATTTATTTGATGTTTCAGTTTGTATAACTGTCATACCAGTAGAAATTACTTCCATAACGTTTTCAGCCATCTGAATTTGTCTGTCAAGTCTTCCTAGAATCACCTCAAATTTTTCCAAGACATCATCATCATCAGTTAACATGTCTGGATCACCATACCTTAAACTTCTAACAGTATCATGGGATGCCCAAACTGCGTTTAAGTAAGAAAGCAATGATCTTTTCATATTAGATAACTCCTCTGATAGATCTCGTGCAACTTGTCTTGAACCACCAAGATCAATTTCTAATTGTTCAGCTTGTTCAACAATTGTTCTTAATGTTGAAAAATTTGTTTCACTTACTTCATCCATTAATCTAAACAATAGATTTGTTTGTCTATCTGCCCATTGCTCTGGCTCCTTAGGGAGCTTTCTCATAAGTGTATTAGAATAATTATAAAGCTTAGTAATTTTTCCTCCATAATCATCATGAATTGTAACAATTAGATCTTGTTTAACAAAAATTAAAACTGGTGATGTTTGTGTTCTACTTTCTCCAGTAACAATGAATGGTAACATAATTCCCAAAGTGTCTCCAGCATCTTCATATGCACTGATATAACCTGAAAGTAGTAAACTGGGATCCATATTGATTCCAAGTTTTTGTAAAATTTCAGGAGTTTCTGAAACTATATCATCCACTACACATTCAATCCAATCCAAACCTGCATTTGAAACTGTCTTAGCAGCCTCATCTAGCGTAATACTCTCTTTCTTGAATGGAACTCCTTGTTCTTCAATACCAGCAATACTAATTGTTTTTAACATGCACAAAAAGCAGGGTTGACTAATATACACTTTTTCTGATTGTAAATTTAAGTAATCGAAAATTTCCTTTAAGATATGAGTTGTTCTGGAGAAGTTGTTGAAAAAGAGCCTGAATTAATTCAAATTAAATCATCTATTGCTAAACAACTAAAAAAAGCAAAGTATGGAGTTTCTGATCATTCTACAGTAGAATTATGCCATTGGACAAAAAAATCATTTAGAAATGAGGGATCCTGCTATAAACACAAATTTTATGGAATTAGCACACATCGTTGCATGGAATTTTCTCCTGCTGGGATGCATTGTGAAAATAGATGTGTCTATTGCTGGAGACCAATGGAATTTTATGATTCAATGAAAATGGATGAAAATAAAGTGGCAGAACCAAAAGATATCATGTCAAAGTTGATGGAAGAAAGAAGAAAGTTAATCGTAGGTCATTTTGGTGATCCAAAACAAGATAAACAGAAAATAGAAGAATCACTTACTCCTAGTCATTATGCAATATCATTATCAGGAGAACCAACTATGTATCCAAAATTGCCAGAATTGATAAAATATCTAAAATCATTAGATGCTACCAAATCAATTTTTCTTGTAACAAATGGTCAAGAACCAGAAATGATTCAACGACTTGCAGATGAAAATGCATTACCAACACAGCTATATCTTTCAACTAATGCATCAGATTACGATTCATTTCTCAAAATTAACAGACCAAAGTATGATGATTCATGGGAAAGATGGAACAAAACTTTAGAGATGCTTGCAGAATTAGATACAAGAACAGTGCTAAGAGTGACATTAATCAAAAATTGGAATGACTCTGAAAAGATGATATCAGGTTTTGCATCAATATTTGAAAAATCAAATGCTCATTTTATAGAGATGAAATCCTATATGCATATTGGACGTTCAACTAATCGTCTTGAATATGAAAATATGATAGAGATGGCAGATGTTAGAAGGTTTACAGAAAAAATATCAAATAAGTCAGATAGATTTGAAGTTATGGATGAAAGTGAAATTTCTAGAATTGTAATATTGCAAAACAAAAAACGATTTATTGATCGTTTTATTCCTGCCTATTCAGAAACCAACTAGCGAATTTACTTAGAGACTCATATCTATGTGATATCTGATTTTTATTAGTTAATTCAGCATATGTTTGATTTTGGTTTTCGGGAATAAAGATTGGATCATAACCCCAACCATCTCCACTAGGCTTATCAGAAATTTTTCCATTTATTGATGATTCAAAAATTTCTATGTTTTTCCCATCTGAATATGCAATAACAGATACAAATTTTGCAGTACGATCTGAACTAACAAGTTCTAAAATTCCATTATTACCAATTGTTTTGAAAATAAATGAAGAATATGGACCAGGGAAACCATTTAATGAATCAATGAAGAGCCCATCATCTTCAACAATAATAGGTTTTTGAGATTTGTTAAATGCATCTTTTACTTTTTGTGATGCAATATCAGAAATTGAGTCATCTTGAATTTCTATTAAATCACTCTTAAAAAATTCCAAATTGATTTTGAAATTACTAAGAATTTTTGATGCTTCGTCGAATTTATTTTTATTTGATGAGGCAAACAAAATATTAGACGACATTCGCATACCTCCCACGACTTTCAATAATTGATACTTTATCTATAATCTTTTTACAATATTTTTTCCCTACTGACTTTGTATAGCCTTTTAGAAAGTTAGACCACGCTTTATCTATAATATCAGCATGTGCACTATTTAGAATTTCTTTGAATAATCTAAGATCAACTCCATGATCATCTAATTTCTCTGTGCGGCTTGCTAAACCAAAATCAATCAGAAATAAAGATTTCTTTGAAAAAATAAAATTAGAAGTTGTTAGATCACCGTGAATTATACCATTTTTATGAAGTAAACCAACAATCTTACCAATTTCAATACATAATTCAATAATTTTAGATTTTGACATATCTCTAACAAGAGTTCCTGAAATATGCTGCATTAAGATTGTAAATTTTTTTGTGTCAATAAAATAAACAAGTGGTGTAGTAATCCCAAATGATTTAACATCAGAAATTATCTGTGATTCTCGTATTGTTCTTTGTTTTCTAATTTTTTCATCTAATATATGATTCCGATAATTTTTTTTCTTTCTAGCCTTTAGTATGGCCTTTTTTCCATCCCAGTTAGTGAGAAAAATATCAGCCTCAGCACCCTTCTTAATCAAATCCATTAACATATAACCATAATTTAGTGATTAAAATCTATCATGGATGGCGATGAAAAAAGGATTAAACAGGAAGACTGTAATGAGGATGAGCTAGGTGTTGGTATACTCACACTTACAAACAAAAGAATTGCATTTGATGAAAAGAAATCAAGAATTGCTGATTTCTCTGCCAAATTTGGTGAAACAGTTCTAGACGTATCATTATCTGATATTATTGAGGTCTACAAGGAAGGAAGATTCATAAAAAAAATCTGTTTTAGTGCTAAAACAAAAGAAGGAGAAAAGACTTACAAATTTGGTGTTTTTGGTACTGGTGGTTGGCTAGAAGAAATTCAAGATGCCATAGAAGATTTTAAAAATCAATAATCCACTTTAACAGTATCTAATCTCCAAGACTGTTTTACAAAAGTTTTAGAAAGTTTAGCTCCTGGTTTTACTGTTGATTCCATAATTCCTGTCCAAGCAATTTGTGAGCCACAATCACCAGCAAATTCTAATGGTACAACAAAAAATTTACAGCCTTGTCTTTTGCATATACTCTTTAACATTGATGATAAACGTTTGTTTGCAGCAACTCCGCCAACAATCATTAATTCTTTTTTTTCTGTAAACGAAAGTGCTCTCTCTGTAGCTTCTGCAATCATTGCAAATGCAGTTTCTTGTAAAGAAAAACAAGCATCTTCAATTCCTTTATCTTTAATTTGTTTTGCAGCTGATAGTAAACCAGAAAATGAAACATCATTACCTCTAACTGTATATGGAAGTGAAACATAGTTTGTTGATTTACTAGCAAGATTTTCAATTTGTCTTCCACATGGTGAAGCAAATCCTAGTGAGCGACCAAATTGATCAAGTAATTGTCCAAGAGTAGAATCCAATGTTTCACCAAAAACTCTCCATTGTTTTTCAAGAAAAGCCAAAAGCATTGTGTGACCACCAGAAACAAGCAAAACTAAAGGATTCTTTGCGCCGGTTAGTAATTTTCCAAGTTCTATATGACCAATTGCATGATTAACAGGATAAATTGGTATATCATAATATGATGAGAGTGAACGAGCAACAACTGCACCAACACGTAAACAAGGACCTAGTCCTGGTCCAGCTGCATAAGAAATTAAATCCAGATCATTAATCTGAATTTTTGATTTTTGTAAACATTCTGACAAAGCAATACTAGTATTTTCAACATGATGCCTAGATGCCTCTCTTGGATGAATGCCTTGACCATCAGCAGGCCTGTAAATCTTCCTAATATCAGCAAGTATCTTCCCTTTCTTCCCCTTTTTTTCAATCACAGCACAAGCGAATGTATGAGCCGTACTTTCAATTCCTAATCCAAGCATCTTATCCCCTACTTAATGTAGATACTATCTTAATCACGTCGCCATTTTTTAGTTGATGATCTGCACCTATTCTTTGTTTAGTTTTTGCATCAATAGCGTGTAAAAATCCTTTACCAATGTCCTGATGAATCGTAAATGCAAGATCTTTTGCAGTTGCAGAAGAATTTAGTAATCTTGCATCAGGTAAAACTTGACCATCTTTGTTGGAAAGTTTTGATTCATCCTCAACTGGATAAACAACTATCATCTTCATTATGTCAAAAATAATAGAATTTAAAATTTTTTGAACACCTGTCACTTCGATTTTTGTTAAAACATTTTTTGCAAGATGCAAAGCATTATTTTGCTCTTCAGAAAGTTGCTTTCCATCTTTTCCTTGAAAATCAGTAGAGCCAGACATATACTGAATTAGTCCGGCTTTAGCGGCTTTCTTCAACATAAGTTCAGTTTCTGCACTACAAGGAATAGTTGTAAAATTTTCAGAAATATTTTTTACTATATCAAGTTCTTCACAAAGATCTGCCTTGTTAGCAGCAATAATCATAGGTTTTGCAATTTTTCTTAATGATTTTAAGAATTTTATAATATCGTCATTAGACCAATCTGTGCTCTTTTTGGATTTTAATGACATAGAGTTTAACACATGATCTATGTCAGTTTCCTTGATTCCTAAACCAGTGAATCTACGTGCTAGTCCATCAGAAATCTTTGCGCGTTTTTGCTCAATTTCTTTGGTGAGTTTTTGCCATTCCTTATCAAATAATTGCTTAAACCAGAGATCAAATTCATCTTCTACAAATTTTATGTCCTCTAATGGATCATGTGTACCAATGCTTACAGGTTGTCCCTGAATATCTGTTGAGCCTGAAATATCAACCACATGCACTAATGCATCAGCTTTCATTGCATCAGTTAGAAACTGATTTCCAAGACCCTTACCTTCATGTGCTCCTGGAACAAGACCAGCAACATCAATCAGCTTTATTGGGACAAATCTGGTTCCATCTATACAAAGACTGTTTTCACATCTTTTTTGAAGGCTTTTGCAGGCACAATCAACTTTGACGTGGCTTACACCGACGTTTGGCTCTATTGTTGTAAATGGAAAATTACCAGTTTGAACAACGGTTTCGGTTGCCGCTGAAAAAAATGTAGATTTACCAACATTTGCCTTTCCTAGAAGACCAATTTGCATAATCATCTAATTCAAATTTGATCATATTAGTATTACAGAAATTCATTAATCAGGGGTATGAGAATGACTTGCATGAATTTAGTAATTACTGGAAATCCGGGTGTCGGAAAACATACTATAGCAGAACATATCCAAAATCATGATTCCTCATTTGAAATTATAGATATCAACAAATTTTCCATGGATGAGGGATTGGCAGAAAAAGATGAAGATGGTTTTGAAGTTGATGTAGAACTATTAAAGACAAAAATGAAAGAGAAAATTTCTGGTAGATCATTAATTGTTGGACATTTAGCTCCATATGTTTTAGATGAGCCAGATATTGATCTCGTAATAGTATTAAGAAAAAATCCATATGATTTGTTTGAAATTTATAAAAATCGAAACTATTCAGATAAAAAAAATAAAGAAAACACTGGAAGTGAGATATTAGGTATAATTGCAAATGACTCAATTTCATCATTTAGTTCAGATAAAACATATGAAATTGATACAACGAATAAAAATCCTAAACAAATTGTTGAACAAATACATGAAATAATTGAAGGAGGAAATAACAGAGATTTAGTTGACTGGCTTTCACTAGTAAAAGAAAAAAATGATTTTAACAGATTCTTTGAATACTAATTTAATATAACACACATTCTCATACTAAGAATTGTTTGAAATAAAATATAGTGATTTAGCAGGAAGGATAGGAATTCTTCATACAAATCATGGAAAAATTGAAACTCCTGCTTTTGTTCCAGTAATACATCCTGTAAGACAATCAATACCAGCAAAGAAGATCAAAGAAGTTGGATTTGATCTAGTCATCACAAATGCATACATTACAATGAAACGTTATGGCAACAAGGCTAGAGAAGATGGAATTCATAAAATAATTAATCATGATGGGCCTATAATGACGGATTCTGGTGGTTACCAAGTTTTAGAATATGGAGAAGTTGATGTAAAACCACCAGATATGGCAAAATTTGAAATTGATATCAATACTGATTTTGCTATACCATTAGACAAACCTACAGGATTTGGATTATCAAAAAAAGATGCCAAAGAATATGTAGATCACACATTGAAGGTCTGTAAAACTACACTACGAAATAAAAAAAATAATGGTCAGATTTGGATTGGACCAATACAAGGTGGAGAACACTCTGAATTAGTTAAAAGATCTACTAATGAGCTAATAAAAATGGGATTTCCTATGTTAGCTCTAGGTAGCCCAGTTGAATTTATGGAATCGTATCAATACAAATTATTAGCTGAGATGATAGTTGCAGCAAAGAAAAATATTCCAACATCTATTCCACTACATCTTTTTGGTGCGGGTCATCCATTAACAATTCCATTGGCAGTAGCATTAGGATGCGACACATTTGATTCTGCATCATACATCCTTTATGCCAAACATGACAGAGTAATCACTGAGGATGGAACTAGAAGATTAGATGAATTAGAATACTTCCCATTTGACTGTGAAGTTTCTTCAAGATACAAACCAAAAGAATTACTTGGTATGAAAAAAGAAGAACGAGTTGATCAAATAGCTCTATTCAATCTTTATTCAATTAAAGCAGAAGTGAATAGGGTAAAACAGGCAATTCAAGAAGGTAGATTATGGGAATATACAATAAAAAAAGCCAGATCACATCCTAAGCTTTTTGAATCGATTGAAACAATAGCAAATAACTCAAAGAATTTTATTAATACAACACCAAAATTTAAAGAAAAAGCAATTTTTCTATTTTCTACTGTAGATCAAGTAAGGCCAGAGGTATTATCATTTCATTCGTATGTTAGAAATTTTAGAACAAAGAAAAAAATTCTTGTTATGTCAAAAGATACAAATCAAAAACCAATATTCATCTCAAATGAATACCATAAACTAAAGAAAAAATTTAAAGAATCTTGCTCTATACAATTTTGTGCTTATAATCCATTTTTAGGAATAATTCCAGTTGAAATCTCCGATATTTACCCATCATCTCATTATGTCATGGCGACATATGTGAAGGAACCAAATGACTTTCCTATATTTGAAGAAACTTGGAAGGTTTTCTTTGCAAAAAATAATTTTGATATTGTATATTTACCAAAAAATGATAAATTTTTGAAGTTTTTTAGAAAACATTTGCCAAAGAAAATTAGTGTAAAAACTTATCAAATTGGATGAAAATTTACATTGTTGAATAATATGAAAACAAATACTTACGCGGGAATTTTTCTTATGTTATCAATTCCATTGATTCTGTTAACATGTAATACGTTTGCTGATGAGAATGTG
>Ga0208522_1001789_pt1 | contig 13476 bp, 17 predicted proteins | sample ETNtaG_25_FD_185763 | JGI IMG/M metagenome (GOLD analysis project Ga0208522, IMG submission 185763) | Marine microbial and viral communities from oxygen minimum zone, Eastern Pacific Ocean - ETNP201302SV86 (SPAdes) (version 2) | ecosystem: Environmental > Aquatic > Marine > Oceanic ... | reverse complement strand
TGAAACCAGACCAGGGGTTTTTGCGGGTCTCTTGCTTTCAAAGACTGCTCCAGCCTTTCCCAGAGATCCTGACGTCTATCCAGGGCTTCCAGGAGGTCCGGGTTGTTTCGGGAACGCAGAAGGATTATTCCTGAAACCAGCTTCAGCAGCAGGTTGTAGCAGAGGAACCAGAATCGGGGAGGATTTGGTTTTAAAGGCTCCTGTGTTTCAGTCATCGGGCTGCCGGCGCATCATCGGAAAAGGCGCTGGGGAGGATGTTGAAAGGCAGGACTCGGATCAGGATCGGCAAAAGGATCCCTCCTCCGGGAAGGGCAAAGATGGCAAGGGCTGGGATGCTTTTGACAATGTCGGTCAATTGTTCCCGAACCTTGATTCGCTCCTCTTCGCTCAGTGAACGTTCAGTCGCCTGCAGCATCAGGTCGTAGAGTTCCTTGGTTTCCTCGATTTCCCGGAGAATACGGTCGGCATTCAATTTGACCTGCGACATGACCTTGTCGTTCATGTAATCCTGAAACTCCCGCGTCGAAGGGTTGTCCCGGAGGAAGGAAAAACGGTGGGCATGACGGTCGAAAAAATCGGCAGTTCCAAGGAAGAGAGCATCCATTTCCTGATTCCCGATACCGAATTGTGAGGCAATTTTTTCGATCAGTTCGATTTCCTGCCAGGCTTCCTGGTTGTTGATCAGCGAAAGCAGAATCATCTGTTCAATGAGAAAATGTTTGAGCAAAGGAGAAGGGGCAGAAAGAGTCAGTTCCTCGATTCCAACCGGAGTCTTGACCCGTTTCCGAAGTCCTTCCTGGAAAGCCTCCGGAAGCCCGGTCAGTTCGATGTACTGGCTGAAAACCTTGTCTTCCACCTCGGTCACCTGTCCGTCGGCCCAGATCAACGCGGCAAATGCGAGGATCAGTTCTTCCCGCAAGCGGTATTCGCTCTGGATCGCCATTTCCAGGCTGGGGACTTGCTCGAGGAGCATGTCCCGGGACCATCTCAGGCAGCAATAAAGCTGGAGGAAGGCAAAAAGGTTCAGGCGGCTGCCTTCCGAGGAATAGCTCTTGAGGGTGATCTTTTCCACCAGTGCCTCCTCCAACTGGGCCAATGCCCGTCCCAGGGTCTCATCCTCCTCTAAAAGCCGGGCTAAAGGGATTCCTTCTGAAAACCGGTAATGACTGCGGGGCAGGTGGTAACGCAAATAGAGCTGAATCAGTTGGAAAAGATCGTTTCCTTTCTTTTCAATTTCTGCCGGATCGATTCGAGATGAGGGCAGTCCCCTGGAAGCTGCAGGCCTTTCCAGAAAAGCAAGACCGACGTCAATCAGGGTATCGAGGTAGACCATCAGCGCATCCCCGCTTTTTTCAGGAAACCGGAATTCCTCCAACTGGGCATAACGTGAATTCTCCAGCACCGGGCATCCCAGCAGCAGTCCGTTCTGTTTGGCAGTCTGGTGCAGCATTCCGTTCACTTTTTCCAGCTCGGAAGGTTTCGGAGTGTCCGGGGATCTTTTCCTTGGAGGTTGCTCGGGAAACCGTTGCAATCGGTCCAAAAGATATCTCCGCAGCCAGCCGGATTTGCTTTGTGCAAAGGAAAACATCAACCTAGGTTTGGAAGTGAAGCTTGAGAATCAGCAGGTCTAAGAAAGCCGTTGGAATATCGATTGCTTTCCAATTAAGATCCAATGAATGATCCTATTGTTGGGTAAAAATATTCAAGACAGTTCCATAGCGGCTTGAATCTCAGGAATCCTGGGAACAATCCGCATTAATCATCCATCGTCCTTCAGGCATTCCGGTGAACCGACCTCCTCTGTTGAAGATCAAAAAAATGCTGGCCCTCAGCCTCATCCTTCTGTTGCTGACCGTTGCGCTGGTTTGGGCAAGCGAAAAACTTTTCTCACGGCTCGTGGAGGAATTCTATGTTCCGGTCATCCAGGATTTCATCAGCTTCGTCAACAAAGGGGAACGCTACCCCCTGATCCACACGATTTCTGAGCTGAGGTTAAGGGTTTTTAAAAATAAACTGGGAATCAACAAAGCGGAGGAAACCAAAGCCTGTTCGGACCGCCGGAATTTTGGTAAGGAAGTTTCAGAAGAACAGAAGGTTTTTTGCTCAAGGTATGATGAGCTGATTGATCTGGCCCGCAGCCAGATTTCCATCAGCAAGGTCTTCGAACCCCTTTACCTGAATTATGAACCAGAACTGCTGCGTGAGATCGAAAAACAGAAGGCTCGTGACGCATTACGGATCTGGATCCGGCAGAAGCTCAACTGCCTGGATGATCATTTCCGTTGTGGCCGGGATGAACGTGCGATGCTCAAACGCGTTACCGGGTTCGATGAAGAAACCCTCGCGAGTTACCGCAGACTGCTGATCAACCTGGATAAAAAACTCTTCCCGGAAGAACAGATCCTTCCCCCGGTACAGGCGATGGATCTGGAAACGCAGTGTGATTTTGTGCAGAAGGGCAAGACATACGATGTCAAGCAGGGCATGGTCTACATCGGGGGCGGTCCTTTCACCATGGGCACCGAAGAAGGTCCTGAAAATGAAATTCCTAGACGTGAAGTGCATGTCGATGGCTTCTGGATCGACCGTTGCGAAGTGACCAACTACCAATACCTGCTCTACCTAGGCAAGGATCCTTTTCTGCGTAAGAGCACCTTTCCCAGAAAATTCCATGATGGGAATTACCTCAAGAACTGGATGGACGACTTGATGCCTCCGATGGGCGAGGAACTGAAGCCGGTAGTCAACGTTTCCTGGTACGCCGCGCGGTATTACTGCAATGCACTGGGCAAACGCCTGCCTTCAGAAGCAGAATGGGAAAAAGTCGCCCGGGATCAGACCGAAGGAGAGTATCCCTTTGAGGGAGGAGCGGAGTTCCTTCCCGATTATGGCTGGTTCCGTGATAATTCAGGAGGGTTGATTCATATTGCTGCAGAAAAAACTCCGAATTCCTATGGAGTTTACGACACCCTGGGAAATGCTTGGGAGTGGGTTTTCGACCATTACGGGTTTTATAGACTTCAGAACAAGGACAATCCTCAGGGACCGAAAACCGGAGCCTACCGGGTTCTTCGTGGGGGTGCCTGGAACGATCCTGCAGAATACCTGCGTCCGGCCCTGCGGCGTGATACCCTGCCCCAGAGCACACGCTTCAACGTGGGCTTCCGTTGTGCGGCGGACTTGCCCGAGTAGAAACATTCAGGCGTGGTAGGTATTTCAGAAAAACAAAGGGTAATAAACGCCTAGAGGCTCGGCATGTCTTCCTTCAGCTTCTTCAGGGCTTTTCTCAGTTTGAGGCGGTTGCTCCAGCTGATGGCCTGGTAATGCGGTTCCTGGACGTGGTAATTGGTGATGCCGTTGCCGATCCAGATGCTGACGCCGCTTCGGTGTTTGACATGATACTGGTCCATCCACCAATCCTCAGGCTTGCGCCGCATGTTGTTGAGGATGACGTCGATGCTGTCAGGATTGATGAAGTCTGATTTCACGTTTTAATAAAAGAAGGATGAGCCACTGCAGGAATTCCCAGTTTGGATGGTCTGAAACATGTCCTAGGGGTGAATTTTCATGATCAGAGCACGGATGCTATGGCTGATCGGCCTGCCGATGCTGTTGCTGGGAGGCTGCCGTTATTCCCAAAAAGTGGTGGTTTATGAAAAAATCCCCCAATCCCCTCAATGCATGAGTTACAGTGATTATTTGGAAGTGGCGGCTTGTGAAGAAAAACAGCTAAGGATTCAGAATACCGAATTCCAGGTCAGCCTAAAGGAAAGTGCCTACCGCCTGGAGAGGATTCACAACCAGGGCGACCGGTGCGCCATCCAGAATCGGGTTCCCAGACCCGCAGGATGTGACGTCAGCATCATTCCAAGCCGAAGGTATCAAAACCAGCCACCGGAAAATTTCCAATCCAATCCCTACATCTTCCCCGGTTCGGATCACCGCTGAATACTCAGCCGTATCCTCCGTCCTCGATGAAAAGCTTGAGCTGTCCTTCCTCAAGACCTTCCTGACGGAACAGTTTCACGGCTTCCCTCTCGATGAGGCGGGTGTCGTCCATGTCCAGTTTGCCGTCACCGGTGACATCCTGAAATACATGAATCTGATCCATCTTCCCGTCACTGGCCCGATCCACCGCCACCGCGATTCCGCGCCCCTGAGGATCGAGGAAGGAGATCATGTCGATCTTTCCATCATCATTCACGTCCAATAAGTTGGCGTAGATGAAGACCCCTTTTTCTTCAACCATAAATCTTTTTTTTCGTTACATAGTCCTGCAAATCATAAGGGATATTTTGGAAAAGAGTCCAGATCCCAATCTTCAATCCTCCTGAATTCATCTGTCAGATTGGCTTTGGAAGAATTTTTCAAAATGTCGCTCCCTATCATGTTTCAGCATCCCAATGGTTTCATCCATGAATCGGTTTCGGTCCTCCCTTGTCTGAAATACCCAAATACAAACCGTGTCTTTGCTGTGATAAATGGCCTTCAATTCATCATCAATCTCACAAATTTCCTCTGGGATCTCTGTTTTGATACAAATCATGTTGTTTCTTCACTCCCACCCGAAAGTAGCGGGAGGTTTGTGGGTGATATCGTAGAAGATGGCATCGATTCCAGAGAGATCGAGCAGAGGCTGTTGCAAAGTGCGCAAGAGTTTCCAGTCCAGCCTGGCGAATTGTGCAGTCATCACGTCTTCGGAACAGACCGGTCTGAGGACGAGGCTGTCTCCTAGACCGTCTTGAGACAAAGGCAGAAGGATCACGAGCAGTTGGAAGATGCTTCGCATCAGATCATGTTCGATCAGGGTCTTGGTGACGAGGGCATCGGCTTCACGAAGCAGGTCGAGGCGTTCTTTTGTGCAGTAGGCTTCCCGGATCTTCAAAGGCGGCAGGTTGGAAGGGCTCAACAGCATTACCACCCGGTTTACTTCGCGAATGGCGTTGGTGATCTGAATCGACTGCTCTTCAAGCCAGTTCCAATCTTCGGGGGCCTCCCAAAGCACAGCGGGAGGGGTGTAGGTGCGCTGGTCCCCCTGGACTCCCACGGAACGGACCGGAAGGATCGAAGCCTTACATCCTCCTTCCGGAAGGACATCGAGGATTTCCTGTTCCAGTCTGCGGTCCATTTCCACCGACTCTGTTCCATCCGAACAGAGGACATTCACTGAGAGCCCCGGACCGGGAAAAGGATGACGCCAGACGATGGAATCCGGAAGCCCCAGCAGGCTTCCCAGTTCACGGACTTCGTCCTTATAAAGATCTTTGAGGGGTTCCACAAGTTGTCCGGCTTCCATGAGATCCACCACCTCTTCGACGCGATTATGGTGGGATTTGATGACATTTGCATGTTCACTTCCTCCGGATTCAATGATGTCTGGATAAAGAGTCCCTTGTCCGAGCATCCAGTCCTCCGGATTCAGATCCAATTGCTGGAGGAAACGTTCCCGCATTTGGATGAACACCGCGCCCACCTGATGCCTTTTTTTCTGGGGATCGGTGAGTCCTTCGAGAGCCTTGAGAAATTCCGAACTGAAATTTCTGGCTTCGATGTTCGTATAGCCGAATTCCTGGTATCGCTGCATGATCTGTTCGGATTCCTCTTTGCGCATGAATCCGTTGTCCATGTAGAGTCCGAGCACGCGTTCAGTTCCTAGGGCCTGGTTGAGCAAGGCGAATGCGACCGATGAATCCACCCCGCCACTGAGAAACATGAGCACTTTTCTGGATCCTACTTCTGTTTGAATTTGTTCCCTGGCCTGGTTGATGAAATTCTTCATGCTCCAGTTTCTGGACACCCCACAGATTTCCGCAAAATTTGTGAGGATCTCAGATCCCTGGACCGTATCTTTGACTTCAGGATGAAACTGGAGGGTGTAGACCGGGCGTCGCTGATGTTGCAGGGCTGCGGACGGGCAGCCTTCGGTTTGGGCGATGACCTCGAAATCTTTCGGTAATTTAGTGACACTGTCCTGGTGGCTCATCCAGACCTGGCTTGGAAATGAAACTCCTTTCCAAAGAGCTGAGGGGCTGGCCTGTTCCAGCAAAGCCTTGCCGAATTCACCACTGCCTGTGTTTTGGATGGTTCCTCCAAAATAAAGAGCCGTCAGTTGGTGGCCGTAACACAATCCCAGGATCGGCAACTCCAATTCCAGCAGCTTTTGATTGAAATCCGGGGTCATTTCACCGTAAACCGAAGCAGGTCCTCCTGAGAGAATCAGCCCTCGGATGTGAGCAAGTTTTGACGCGGGACTGGCAGGCGGATGGATTTCTGTGTAGAATCCTTGACGGCGGAGCCTTTTTGCGATCAGATGGGCATACTGGCTTCCAAAATCCAAAACGGCCAGGCAGTCATTCGACATGTTTGATTCTTAATCCTGATTTGAATAAAAGAATTATCCTGCCAAGTTCGAGGCGCTTAAACAAACCTAATTCAAAAGCAAATCCAGATGTTCGGAATCGGCCTGCCTGAAATGATTGTCATCGCCGTCGTGGCGCTGCTATTCATTGGTCCCAAAAACCTGCCTGGGGTATTGCGTTCAGTAGGGCGCGGGCTTGTCCAACTCAAACGCGCGACCAACGATGTACGGACCACGGTCCAGGATGAAATGGACCAGATCGAACGTGACATCGACCTCAAGGATGTTCGCGAAGCTGCTGATGATCTGAAAAAAGATTTTGATGGAGTCAAAAGCGGGATGGATCCACTGGCGATGAACCGTATCTCCAGTGGAGAACAGCTCGAGGCAGTGGCGGAGGTCATGGATCAGAAAGAGAAGAAAAAATCCGGTGCCGAAAAGGCTGCTGAAGAAAAAGATCCTGTAGAAAACGTTGTTTCTGAACCAACCAATTCCAGCAAAACAGCCTAAGTCTCCTCCTAAGACCTCAGCTTCTCCTGACTTCAAGAAACCTGACTTTCAGACCTGATCAGGCAGCCGTTTTATTATCAAGTCCCTTGCTCCTTTTTGACTCTTTGAGCAGGCTGCTGATTGCGGTTGCAACAGGCTGGTCGGTGTTGATGCTCCTCAAACGGATGTTCCTGATGCCACAGGATTCAGCAAGCTGCTGCTGATGGTTTGCCATATTCTTCAGATACTGTTCCCATTCCCCTGTTGAAAGTTTACGTTTGAGTTTGGGTTCTTCAAGATCATGAACCATGGAAGGTTTGGATCCTTCTCCCGATTCAAGAGGATCCAGGACTTGTAGGCAGTGGATTACAGGCGCCATGCCTAGAAATCCATCCAACCAGCTTTCAATCTTCTGCAAAGGAAGCATGAAATCTGAGATGCAGAAGAGGTGATCCAGGCTCAGGTTTTTGGTTGCAGGCCAGTTTTGCAGGTTGAGATCAAAAGGGTGTTCCGATTTTTCCAGTCCTTCAAGCACCTGCATCAGGTTCCGGAGGGCCCTTTTGGAACTGCGTGCTTCAGCTGGCGGGGAATTCATCGAAAGTGCATGAAAACTGAAGGGATCTCCTTGACGCTGGAGGATGAAACAGATCGCAAAAACCAGCAACAGCGATTCACGAAGTTTCGACATCCGTGCTGCCTCTGATTGCATCCGCATTGACGGGGAATCATCGAGCAGGATCATCACCCGAGCTGGCGTGTGGCTATCACGTTGTCTCAAATAATAGCGGTCCGTTCTTGCAAAAACTTTCCAGTCCAGATCGCGCAGATCCTCGCCGGGTCGGTATTCCCGGTATTCGGCAAATTCGAGACTCCGCCCGCGGTGTTGGAATTCATGGATCCCTGCCCGAAGCGACGCGCGCAGCGGTTTCAGGGAGAGCATCACCTGCTTCATCTGGGACCAGAGTTCCTGATCTTGAAGCAGATCCATGCAGGATTTAATTGTTAATTGGGCTGGTTGGAAGAGGCTTTGGAACCAGAAAAGAAACGGACGCGGCCTCCACAGAGGCCGCGTGGGGATTTAAATTTTTCCCTGAAGAATGAAGGCGATGACCAACCCATAGATGACCAGGGACTCGATCAGTGCCAGGCCGATGATCATCGGCGTGAAGATCTTGTCCGAAGCATTCGGGTTGCGTGCGATTCCTTCCAGGGCTCCGCGCATGGCAATGCCCTGACCGATGCCCCCGCCCAGTGCTGCCAGGGAAATGGCAAGACCGGCACCTAGGGCAATACCGAAAGTGGCCAATTCTCCCTGGGCCGCATAAAGCGGAGCGGCAGCTGCCATCATTACCAGGATCAGCATTAATTTCTTCATAGTCTTCCTTTTTTATTGGACGGATTACAAACGATCAGTGAGCCTCACTCATCGCCATTTCAAAATAAATAGATGACAGCAGTACAAACACAAACGCCTGCAGCACTGACACCAGAATTCCCAATCCCATGAAAGGGATGGGCAGGCCTACCGCGAGGATCGCGGAAAAAATCAATACCACCTTGTGGTCACCAGTCATGTTGCCGAAAAGCCTGATGGAAAGAGAAAGTGGCCTCACCAGATGGCTGATCAGTTCGATCGGAAGCATCAGTGGAGCGAGCAGAGGCATCGGCCCCAGAAATTGTTTGATGTAGCTCCCTCCGTGCTGACGGATGCCCAGAAAATGGGTTCCCAGAAAAATGATCACGGCAAAAGAAATGGTCACATTGAACTGATCCGTAGGAGGATTGAACCCGGGAACCAGTCCGGAAAGATTGAGGCAGAGGATGAAAAGTCCATAGGTGCCGAGCAGCGGTAGTATCGGCCTGGCACCGGTCCCATGACGGATGATGCCTTCGAGAAAGTTCAGGATCCCACCGACCATGATTTCTGCAAAATGTGCCAGATCGGCTTTGCCGCTGGGTTCACGCATGCTCGTCCCACGGAAAGGTTTTCCAGCGATGTAGGCGAAAAGGATCAGGATTATGGAAATGATGAGCATGTCCAGAATTGGTAGCGGGTCGATGCCCATGTCCACCAGAGGTTGCTCCAGCCATCCGAGAAGCGAATGAGACCAGGTGAATCCACCACCAGCGGCAAAAACCATAGGTGCTGGCAGAAGGAGGACCAACAGGAGGCTGCTCAAACGTTTCATTCTGAATTTTCTTCCAAATTAGGTGCTGAGGCTCTTTTCATAGAATTGATGACCGAATAAACCATCACGGCAAGGATGATGTTGGAAAGTCCAATGATAAGGGCCAGAGGAGGAATTTCGAAATAATTGATTGCCCCGAACAAGACCAGGGCAGATATTGCAAATTTGCTTAAATAAAAAATTAGATTCAGCGGTTGAACTTTTTTGTCATGAATCATGTTTCGAACGAACATGACCGTCCAATGAAAATTCAATCCAATAACCGTACATCCTAAAAAGACACCGGGTAGATAGTCAAGCTTCAAGATGGCTGTTAACAGGATCAGAATCCCACTGATGGAAAGCAGGGTGATGAATATGGTACGGACCTGATCCGACGGAGATTCCTCCGGCATTTCCAGATCAAAGTCTTGCTCCCGATTCGCATCTTCCGGGGTGGATTCTGGTGGTTGGGGTGTTGGGTTTTGTTCTTTCATGTGCCGCCGGATTGTTCCTCTTCCTGTTCGGATTGAACCTTTTTCAATAGACGGAAGATGCTACGGTATCCGGCGATGATTCCTGCAGCACCGAAGATCAACAGAAGCCAGGGTTCTGTCCCCAGCCAGCCGTCCAACCAACTGCCGATCAAAAAACCAACAACGACCGAAAGGCCCAGTTCCATTCCCATCGAACTGAACATCACCCATCTTGTGTTTTTTGCCGGCCACTGCATGATCACGAATTCTAAAATGAAAAACCTACCTTGCAGATTATGCAGAACCGTTTCACTTTGCAAGGATGCTTCTTCATGAAAACCACCGTGATCGATACCATGATCTCAACAGAAGGAGAGACGGTAAATTAGGTTCTGAAACAAACAGGGATTTCAAAGGCAGGGGTTCCAACAACAAAAAACTTGTAAATCTGAGAAATTCCAGTCTAAATGAATGGTTTTAAATTTTTCAAGAGTGACAAGGAACAGATGTTTGCAATCATTCGACAAGGCAACAAGCAATATCGGGTCACTGAAGGGGACACCCTGCAATTGGACCTCATGAATTTAGAAAGCGGAGCGTCCTTCGAAACCGACCAAGTCCTGGCCCTAGGAGGGGACGGAGAAATGAAAGTTGGCCATCCTCTGGTGGATGGTGCCAAAGTTCAAGGTACGGTGATAGATCGGGTAAAAGGGGAAAAGTTAATCATCTTCAGAAGAAAACGTCGAAAAACCCACAGACGCAAGGTGGGGCATCGACAACATCACACGCTGGTGAAAATCGATAAAATCAGCGCCTGATTTTCTGAGAAAGTAAAGACGGAGAATTCTTCATGGCTCATAAAAAAGCAGGCGGAAGTAGCCGCAACGGACGTGACTCCAAAGGTCAAAGAAGAGGGGTCAAGAAATACGGTGGAGAACTGGTTCAACCCGGTAACATCCTGGTCCGTCAGGTAGGGTCGAATTTTCATGCCGGAGACAACGTTGGAACCGGAAAAGATTATACCCTCTTTGCTCTCAAGGAAGGCCACGTCAAGTTTCTCAGAAAAGGTGCGAATAAACGTTGTTTCATAAGCATCGTGCCCTTGGAAACACAAATGCAGGAACAAGCTGCAGCAAGTTGAAGGCATTTTAGGCTTTTGCATCGTCACCTCTATTCCTCTTCTCAAGACAGCGAATACCTCCATTCCCCAGATCAGTTAATCTAGTCCGGGGAATTTTGCAGGAGGGATGAAGGATTTCATTCGTGAACCTCCTTCCTTGACCATTCTTCACAGAAGTCCTTTCCCAATGACTGAAAAAAAACGTTCTTTATCAGGGATCAAACCCACCGGGACTCCGCATCTTGGGAATTATCTTGGGATGATCAAGCCTGCGATCAAAATGCAGGCGACTCACCAGACGTTTTATTTCATTGCGGATTATCATGCCCTGACCAATATCCGTGAACCGCAAAGTCTGAAGGAGTACACCTACGACCTGACCGCGACCTTTGCCTCACTGGGCATGGAATTTGAGAATCATGCTTTTTTCCGTCAGTCGGACATTCCAGAAGTGACAGAATTAACCTGGTTCCTGGCCTGTTTGACAAGCAAGGGTTTAATGGAACGGGCTCACGCGTTCAAGGATGCTTCGGCTAAAGGCCAGGATGTGAACATGGGATTGTTCTCATATCCAATTCTGATGGCATCGGATATCCTTATCTATGACTCCCATGTGGTTCCCGTAGGAAAAGACCAGAAACAGCATCTGGAAATCACAAGGGACCTGGCCATCCGATTCAATCATATCTACGGCGATACCCTGGTGGTCCCTGAGGCCATCATCGAAGACCAGGTAGCGGTCATTCCTGGGCTAGATGGACAGAAGATGAGTAAATCCTACAACAACATCATTCCTCTCTTTGAATCTGAAAAAAAACTGCGCAAGGCGATCATGAAGATCGAGACCGATTCACTCTCCGTGGAGGATGTCAAGGATCCGGAAACCTGCAATGTCTTCCAGCTTTATCAGTGCTTTGCCAATGAAACCGAACAGCAGGCTCTGGCGGAACAATATCAGGCAGGAGGAATGGGATATGGTACAGCGAAACAGATGTGTTTCGAGGCGATTTGGGATGAACTGAAAGAGGCTTCGGAGCATTATCAAAAAATCCGGGAGGATCATGCCCACCTTGAAGGGATCCTCGAAGCCGGAAGGGACAAGGCCCGCAAGGTGGCACGGGAAGTAGTCGACCGGGTCCGCAATCGCGTCGGTCTCTGAATTCATAAGCCTGAAGGCATACTGTCCTGGAAAGGGTAGGTATGCCTTTCCCAAAAATCTCTCAGACCCTGGAGAGTTTCTCAACTTCCAAAAAACCATGAAAGATACAGAGATATTTCCTGATGTTTTAGCTTCCCGTTATGTTTCCAGGGAGATGCAGGAATGCTGGTCTTTGAAAAACAAAGTACTTTTGGAAAGGGACTTCTGGCTGGCGGTGATGCAGGCACAAAAAGATCTGGGAATCGAAATCCCGGATGAGGCGATTCAGGCATATAAGCAGGTACGTGAAAGTGTGGACCTGGCGAGCATTGCACTTCGGGAGCAAAAACTGAGGCATGATGTCAAAGCCCGTATCGAAGAATACTGTGAACTCGCAGGACACCAGCAAATTCATAAAGGACTCACCAGCCGGGATCTGACGGATAACGTAGAACAGCTTCAGATCCTTCAATCGCTGAAACTGGTGCGCCTGAAAACGGTGGCTGCTCTTAAAAAACTTGCACAACGTGTTGATGAAACGAAATCCCTGGTGCTTGTGGCACGGACCCACAATGTGCCGGCACAGTTGTCCAGCTTCGGCAGGCGTCTTGCGATGTTTGGTGAAGAGATCCTGCTTGGATTGGAAAAACTCGATCAATTCATTGAAGCTTATCCCCTCCGAGGATTGAAAGGAGCCGTCGGGACGCGTTTGGACCTGCTCCAACTGCTCGACGGAAAATCCGATGCCCTGGAAAAACTGGACCAAAAGATTGCCCTGCATTTGGGTGCCTCAAGGACGCTGTTTGCCTCAGGGCAGGTTTATCCACGAAGCATGGATCAACAGTCGGTGCAGCATCTGCAGACGATCAGTTCCGGGATTTCGAGTTTTGCAAAAACCTTGAGGCTGATGGCAGGAGCAGGATTGGCAAGTGAAGGTTTTCAGAAAGACCAGGTTGGTTCTTCTGCCATGCCTCACAAACAGAACGCGCGCACCTCGGAACGGATTTCAGGCCTGCATCATGTGCTCCGCGGATACGGCAGCATGCTCTCCGGTTTGTCCGGGGATCAGTGGAATGAGGGTGATGTTTCCTGTTCGGTGGTCCGCAGGGTGGCTCTTCCAGGGGCCTTCTTTTCAATCGACGGACAGCTTGAAGCATTTCTGACGGTGTTGAATGAAATGGGTTTCAACGAAAATGCTCTTCAAGCAGAACTCGAAAAGAATTTGCCATTCGTTTGCTCTACGGTGTTGTTGATGGAGTCGGTCAAACGAGGTGGGGGACGTGAAGATGCCCATCACGCAATCCGAGAACACTCCCTCAGTATCAACCCTGATTCACAATCCGGGCTTCTGCCACGGCAGGAACTGGCCCGCAGGCTGGGACAGGATCTTAGAATTCCGCTCGATGAAACACAAATTTCTGAAATGCTGGACCGACCTCAAAACTGGCTTGGTAATGCTCCGGAACAGGCACAATTTTTCGTGGAACAAGCCCTAGCCTGGACCAGGCGATTTCCTGATTCGAACAGTCTAGAACCAGAGCCCCTGCTCTGATTTCTCAAACTCTTCCAGCGATAGCATTGCTCTCCTAGGGTTCAGAAAAAACTGACCGTCCGAATCCTTTCCCCTCCTGTAACCCGATTTTTCTGATTTCCGGAATCCTTTTCTAGGTGGCTCCCCTCTTGGTCATGGAGAATGGGGCTTCGTCCAGCGTCAGGAAAATATTGAA
>Ga0208522_1001780_pt1 | contig 13508 bp, 14 predicted proteins | sample ETNtaG_25_FD_185763 | JGI IMG/M metagenome (GOLD analysis project Ga0208522, IMG submission 185763) | Marine microbial and viral communities from oxygen minimum zone, Eastern Pacific Ocean - ETNP201302SV86 (SPAdes) (version 2) | ecosystem: Environmental > Aquatic > Marine > Oceanic ... | reverse complement strand
TTTTGTTCGCTGGGAGCGTGGTCTAGCTTGGTATGATTCTGCGTTTGGGACGCAGAGGTCGCGCGTTCAAATCTCGCCGCTCCCATTTAATTTTAATACTACAAATCATTTTGTCAGTTGCCAGACAATGAAGAAGAGTTAGAGTGATGACTTTAGTATGAAGTAATCTTATTGGCTCTGAGTCTTGGCATAACTTTTTAACGAATTCCATTGGATTTATCATAAGTTGAGTTTCGAAAGACGTGAAATACTTCTTATTGCTGGAATTTTGTTTTTTCTGATTGGCTTGATTGGAGTTGGTTTACAACCAATTTATGCGATTATCATTTCTATAACAATCTATATTGGAATCAAAGTTATTGTTGGTCGTAAGAAAAAGATGATTTTCAAGTCTGTCGGAGAAGGTATATGCATAAAATGTGGTGAGAAGGTTACTAACAAAAAATGCCCAAATTGCGATTCTAAACCAACCAAAAATTGACAAATTCTACGTGTTATTTAAAAATTATAATACATAATTCCATTCAATGAGCCTAAATACATATACGACTTTGACTAAGAGATCAACTTTTTCTTTATTTTATTCTATTATTGCTAATTTAAGAGAAATATGACATAAGATGCAATTGAAAAATCCACTAATATTCGGTTTGTTAGCAATTTTACTTATTGGTGGCTCGGTCCTACCTGCAATGAGTCAAACCGAATCTGAGGAAGTGTCACAACTTGGATTAAATCTTGATAAATCTGTATATGATCTAAATGAACCAATAATAATTTCAGGTCAAATTCTAGATTTTGCATCAAACACTCAACACCCAACACTAGATTTAGTTAAAATTATTTTCTTAGATAATATAGGTAAAACTGTATCTGCAGGAATTTATGGTGTGCACTCTGGTACAAATTTTAATGACGCACCACAACCATTGATATATAATATTGCTCCAGATCAAGAAGGTAATTATAAAGTTACAACTTCCTTGAATTCTATTTTGTTTGATTATGGTACTTATACAGTTCAAGCAACTTCTTATCAAGGTGGCAAGATAGTTAATACATCTGAATTTGAAATTAGTCCTGCTCCTGTAGAAGAAGTAATAGAAGAGGAACCAATTGTATTTGAATTTTGTCAAAACAAAAGTGACAGCAACAATTCCAGTCAAATTCTTAGTAATTACAAAAAAGGTTTAGACGTAGTTGACTGTGTAGGAGATAATAATTTTCTTGCTGGAGATACATTATTTGTGAGAGGAACAGTTACTTTTAATGATCATCAAAAGGTTACCTATCAAAAGGGAGAGATGTTTGTTATAGTTGCCATACCTTTAAGTCAATCATTAGTTTGGTCGACTAACTGGTATACAACTGACTTGGAAAATAATACCGGAAATGCTAATACTGAAAAGCATACGATTACATTCCCTGATATAACTTTCAGTGCATTACCTGAAGATGATGGTAGTTTTATTGCTGTTTTTGATTTGATACCAATGCAGTTTGAAAGTGGGTTATACCCCATTAAAGTATCATATCAAGGAGTTGAAGTTGAAAAAACAGCTAGAGTGATTAATGAATCAACAATTCTACCTGGAGAATCTACATTGATTGTAACTACTGATAAAAATGAGTATAAGCCAGGGGAAATAGTTCAAATTTCAGGAAAGATTCAAAATTCATATCACAATAATGATGTTACAATAACTGTCACAACTCCTGATTTTTCAGCATATAATTGTCTGGAAGTAGGGTGTATAGTGGATAATAGTAAAAAAGTTGTTACTCCTGAACAGGGATTAATTGAACATGACTTTTCATGGAATTATCAACTTGGTTCAAATGAGGCATCAATTGGAGAATACATAGTAAATAGTGCAACAACAATAGGTGATGCTAAAACTTCATTCATTGTCACTGAAGAATCAGCAATCACTCAAGGAGTATCTACACCAAAAAAAGTAATTGAAAAATTTAACAGAATATCAGATTCTAACATCTTAATATCACTAGACGAAAAGAAAACACAGGATTCGGATCTTACACCACGTGTAATTCAGGGTTCATTGTTTACTGCTGCACGTGGACAAGAAGCATCTGTAAATATCCAAGTTTCTACATCTGACGGTCTATGTATTATAGGCCAAGATTCACCTTGTATGATAACAGATTCAACACGAAAACCTGGTGCAATTTATGATATTGTTACGATTGGTGAAACAAATTATAAGATTAGATACAGTGGACCAGATACACAATTAGAAAAATTCTCTATTTTACCAGAATCAACTGGTACAGCAATTGATATTCAGGATTGGAATGTTCAAGTAATAAAAGATGAGCAACCAACTAGATTTTATTACAAAATTTCATATGTTAATTTAGAATAAGCAATATATACCAAAATTGGTACTTTTATCATGCATATTAACATCTTGATGTTTAATCAGGATGATCCTAAGAAATGTACAGCTGCAAAATTAGTTCGATTAGGATTAGCAAAAAAAATAAGCACAATTCGTTCAAGAACAATATTACTGCATCCCTTTTCATCAAATACACTTTTGAACAAAGAAAAATCAAAGGTTAATTCTATTACTGGAATTGACTGTTCATGGAATAAAGCTAAAAAAATGTTCCAAAAAAAATATTCTGGAATACCAAGAAAACTTCCGCCATTATTGGCAGGAAATCCGGTAAATTATTCCAAAATAAATAAACTTACTACAGTTGAGGCACTGGCGTCGGCAGCATTCATTCTTGGTAATGAAGAATTATGTTCCAGTTTACTAGCAAAATTCAACTGGGGACACACGTTTTTAGAATTAAATGAGAATTTGCTCAAGGATTATCAGAATGCCGAATCTGAGGACGATGTAAATTCTATAATCATTGAGTATGGATATAAAAAAGAATAACAATGGACAAAACTTCACAACTTTTTGACAGATGGGCAAAGACCGGAAGAGCCGAAGAAATGGAAAAAGGTCATGGGATAACTGTAAACAAGTTTTTAGACAAACTAACTTTCAACAAGCCATTTACATTTCTGGATATTGGATGTGGTAATGGCTGGGTCGTTCGTAAAATTTCACAATTACCTAATTGTAGAAAGGCTGTTGGAATTGACAAAAGCAAGACAATGATAAAAAAAGCCAAAGAAAAAAAAACATCAGAAAATGAGTCTTACTTCATAACAGATTTAGAGTCATGGAAGTATACTGGAAAGTTTGATATAGTTTTTTCAATGGAATCGTTATACTATTCTGTCCCGATGGAGACTGTACTAAAAAAAGTATATAGATTATTAAAAAAACAAGGCGTATTTTATTGTGGAACAGATTTCTACAAAGATAATACACTTACCACAAGATGGACAAAAGATATGGCAGTGCCAATGGATCTTCGTTCTAAAAAAGAATGGAAAAAAATGTTCAAAGAAATTGGATTTAGCACTAGAGCAAAACACGTGTTAGATACAAAAAATAAATTAAAATGGAAAAGGGAGTTTGGAACTTTATTTGTGATAGGTAAGAAATTATAATTTTATTTCATTTTTTTCTTTACAGCAAACGTGATTAAACCAATTATGATAAAGATTATGATTACTATTGATACTGTGTAGTCATTTTCTTGTATATTCAAGGAATTGGTAGAAATTATAGGTTCTGGAAATGATGAATCAGGTTCAACAACTAGAAAGCTTGTTGAAAATTCGTATGGCTTCAATACATTATCAGATGCAGCAAAAATTTTTAGTGTATTAGGACCATTTGGTAAATTTCTCATGGTTTCATTTTCTAATGTAATAATTGTTTGATCATTGTAAACATTTTGAATTCCAGATATGATGATTTCCCCTTGTGAATTAGAAAGAAAATAATGGATTTCTGTTGAATTCTTTGTTTTTATAGGTATGTCTAGTTTAGTTCCTTTTTGAACTAATTCATTGATATCTACAGATTCAACTTTAGGAAATTCTACTTGTTCAAACTTATTCCATATTCCTTGTGTTAATGGATATTCTATAGAGTCAAATGATTTTATAGTAATACTTCTTGAATCAGGCGAATAACCATCTAGATAAAATGGACCGTTGCTTATTACAGCATGTTCATGTTTATCTATCCAGTCTACTGACGCTTGATACCTGCTTATTTGATAATCTGAAATTTGATTAAATTCAGAAATTGATTCAGGAATAAAATTAGATGATTTAAAAGATTCAAGCTGGTTTTGAACAAGTCTTGCATCATTTGGGATAATTAATGACAGCCAGTTTACATTTTTACTAATAGATTCAGAACGTGAAAATGAAATCTTACCATCAACTACTAATTGTTCCATTGCAGCCATAATTTCCCATGGCATACTACTCCATGGACTTGTCCATGACGCAATTTCACCCTCATCAAAATGCCAATAATTAGTATACACCTCAATGGTATCTTCATCAATTGGTTTTATGCCAACGAGTGTTTTTGCAGTTTGAGCAGCTTGTGGTGAATAATCTGAATCAAATGTTTTATCATTTTCATCTTTTTCAGATCCCCATTCTAATAGAAAATATGTTGAATAGATTATGTCATTCATATCCATTTTTTGCCCATGATGCCATTCACCAAATTTTAAATCAAACGTAGCCTTACTTACAGCAAAAATTCCTGAACCGACTTTTTTCCAATTTTTAGATTTCGAATCCCAAATAATTGCATCATCTGGGACATTTACAAGTGATTCAGGACCTTTAGTCTCTATCTGCCAATCAGTTCTAATCGGAAAGATTTTTCCATTAAATGGATGTCCTGAAAGACTAGGATCAAAAAGAGTATACCATATCTGCGTACTATATGTATCAGTTAACCCAGCCACAGGATTCCATGATCCCTGATAGATTTGTTTTACTCCAATTGTAGCACTGCTATCTAGAGATTGTAGATTTATTGGTGTAAATCTGCTTGGTATGCCAGCACCTAGTGCATTAATCGCACCGTGAATATTATCATTTATGACGTACTGATCAACCTTGCTAGCAAGAAATATTCTTACTGACTCATTAACACCCTCTTTAGTGGCTTTTTTGATTAACATCGTTCTTTCTTCTGCAGTATCAAATTCACCAGAGTAAATTTTTTGTGTCATTCCATCAAGAAAGTCATTTTTATAATTCCAGTATGATGGATTATTGTTTCCTGGCATATTTGAAAACCAAGGTGAATACATTTGGGCTAATGCTACAGAATCATATCTTGTAAATCCTGAACTTCCCCATCCTTCAGTATACAAGTGCCATTTCTGTTCTGCAGGATTAGATCCATACACTAGTACAAACGCTTTATTCAAATCTCCAAATTCCTTTTTTACAATAAATCCAATTGATTCAAGTTTTGATGAGAGAATTTCACCAATAGCCTTTCTAGCAGGATCATCACTTCGGATAAAAAATGTGATTACTATAGGCTCATTTTCATAATGCCATATACCATCAACCTTCTTCGCTCCCACATCATATAATTTCTCAGTAATTATCTCATTTGCAAGACTTGGATTATAATTAAATTGAAATGCTTCTAACACATCTACAATTCCTAAATAATCTGCAGAAAAAATTCCATAGTTTGAAATCATTGGTGCACCATAACCACCAAGTAATTCATTCACTATCAAATTCCTATCAACCAGAAAATTTAATGCATATCTTACTTCTCGTATCGAAAATGGATTAAACTCACCAGCGTCTGAAGGATTTAGAAGTATACTAAAATAACCTCCAGTTGATTCAAAAACCTGAAGACCGTCACGAGAATCTGCATCTTTTAGTCGATCTGATGAAATTCTATAATAGTACAAGTCAAGATTACCATTTCTTACTTCCTCAAGCGCTGTGTTTTCATCAAGATACTGAATAAATTTTACCTCGTCAAGAAAAGTGCCTTTCTCAGCAAATGCATATGGAAATACTGAAAATAACAGAAAACATGCTAGAAAAACTGTAATTTTTTTCAATTGTTTCATAATTGGTTAGCATCTGGTAAATTTTAGGCTTTTAATACTAATTTTAAATATTATCTTAATATTGCATCACAAATTAATCACTAGAGGAATAAGAGGAATTATTCCTGGCGGTATATCGGAACTTGATTTTTCTACTGCTTCAGAAATAGATGAATTTTCAGCAAAAGAACTACTTGACATTTTTATTGAAAATGGAATTGGAGAGATAGATAACGGCATTGTAAATTTTCAGAATAGTGACAAAATTCTTGCCTCAATTTTTGCAATAACAAATGGTGCATCTATAGAAGATGTGGCAGAATTTCTTAGTTGGCAAAATTTTGAGGAGTTAGTAACTTGTATTCTAGAGGAAAATGGGTTTCAGGTAGAGAAAAACTTGATGCTAACAAAACCACGAATGGAAATTGATGTTGTTGGAATAAAGCTAGGAATTGCTGTATTAATTGATTGTAAACATTGGAAAAAAATATCCAAATCTGCATTAGATAATATAGTCTACAAGCAGACTGAGAGAGTAAAAAACTATGTGTCAAAAATAGAATCAATGATGGCAATCCCTGTGATAGTCACATTGCATCAAGAAAAAGTTAATTTTGTTAACAAAGTCCCAATTATTCCAGTAATACAACTATCTTCATTTTTAGACGAATTTTATGGAAATTTAGATAAAATGAAAACCATAGAGAGTCACATCAGTAGTTAATGCAGTTTATCACTAAAGAAAAATAGAGATTCCAAAGAGTCCTGCATCTGCAAGCAAGAAAATCTTTGTTATTTTCATTGATTTATTCATTGATTTTAGGTAGTCCGAATAAATGTCAGAACCCATCACTTTAACATCAGTTTGGTTTTCTAGTATTTCGAAACTTCCTTCTTTAATCTGTTGTTCTGCCTTTTGAGCTAATTCTAAATACCAATTTGCAAGCTGCTCAGGTTTTGAGATCATTCCTAACTGAAAGTATCCATTTTTGTTTCTTGCACCATCTGCAGTAAAATGTGTATCAGACGTGCATATCTCAATTAACTCATAATCCATATTTGAAAAGTGCTTTACAATCTGTTCCCTTACACCATTTTCCATATTATTTGCATCTGCCCAACCAACAAAATATTTTTTATCATTTAATTCAAGACATAAAACTGCAATTCCACCCATGGCAATGTCAGCTTTACTGATCATCATGTCATCTGAATTAGCATATCCAAACTTGAAAGGAAAACTTTGTTTTGTTTTCAATGTGTCTAAAGTTGATTTTGCAGCAATCAGTAAATCTTCTGAATCTTCTTTTGATATTTCGGTACCCATTGCATTATGAGTATCTACAATGAGTACCTGTTCAAAATTACGGTTTTTAGCAAACTGTTCTATCTCTGTTCTCACATACATTGTTAAATCTTCCATTCCATGCGGTGAAAGTGATAAGAACAACAGTGCAGTTTTGTCAAATAATAATCCTGCCGCTCTAGCCTTATTAATCTGGACAGCTACCGGTTCGGTACAACCTATACCATTTCGTAATACTTGACTATCTGTTATGCTTTCTAGATAGTTTTTTACTTCTTGCTGACTAGGAAGATTAAGATCATGATTTGAAATACTATGCATTACCATTGCAGTAGAATTCATACTTTTGTAAATCAAATATGGAATATTACTTCCGCCAACAGGATGAAAAGGACCTGGATGAATATCAGGTAATACCACACTAAAGTTAACTTGTTTATCTGATGATTGAAATTTGATTTGTGATGTTAATACAGTAGAAGATTTTGCTTTACGCTCTATTATGTTTTCCATTTCTGTAGGATCATTTTTTGATGCAGATGTTACATATGCCTGAATTAATTCGTGTGTACTATCAACTCCAGGCCTACCTGCTCTATCTGTAAAATAACTCCATCCAGTTGCTAATCCTAGAAATGCAGCACCAAATACCAATGCCAATGGATTAGTTAGTGAGCTAATCCACATTTCATTAGGAATTAAAACTAGATACATTGCCATTGGCTGAATGAATGCTACAGCCCATGCTTTCTTTAAGCTTGCACCAAGAATTGTTGTAAATATTCCAATTCTAAAACTAGCAAACACAAACATTCCAATTGTAACATAAAACAAATCTAAACTGTCTTTAGCAAATAACATCATAGCACCGAATCCAATAAGTGTGCTTACAAAAAATAATGCATTTCCAAACAATGAAACATGTAATGATTTTGAATATTCTTTATGTCTAGAAAATAAGACGTCCAAAAATTGTGTTCCTACTAATGCGCCAATTACATAAAGTACAGGAAAAATAACATCCTTAGTTTCTAGATATGTTACAGTTGTAAATGCCGCCATAATACCTGCTATGACTATTGAAATTACTAATGACATATAGTGAGATGATGGATTGAGTAATGTTAGCGAATAACGCTTTTGAATCTTACTTACATCATCTTGTTCAGACATGATGATCAGGGTACAAATAATTTATCTATTGCCCATGAAACTATGATCAAGCTAATTGGAACTAAAACTACAATTTTAGGTGAAACTCTAACACCTTTCGTCTCATCCTCAAAGAATCTTAAAAGACCAGCACTAGAGGCAGGTAGTGGATTACTCTTATTTTTATCAGCCAATGTTTCACACACTAGAAATTTAGCATAAAAACTTTTGGCTACTCTTTCATCTTTTTGATTATTTCTACTAGTGAATTAATTGACTTTAGTATTGATTCTTGTTTTTTATGATCAGATTCGTCTGATAACTCTTCAGTCAAGTTTTCAAGTTTTTTCTCTAGTTTTACTAATGAATTTGGTGCACTTTTTGATTCCTTATCAAATTCAACTAGATCATTCTTCTTGTCAGGTTCTCTTCCACAACTCACACATAATGCATCACCATCTTTTATCACACGAACTCCTTTACAATATGGGCATGGCTCGCTTAATAATGTGGCACCATTCAAAAGCATCTCTGCGGCTCTCTTGGTGTATTCATTTGACATATTATTACTTGTCATAGGTGCTAAAAAATTGTTTTTTATTATTTCACTAGGCTTAATAGTATGGATGACAAAAGATTTCCAACTAATGGCGGTAATTTGTAATACTTGTGGACTTCCTGACGATTTATGTGCATGTGTTGATTTAAACAAGGATACCAATCATATTATCATTAGATTAGAAACTAGACGTTTTAAAAAAAAGGGAACGATGATCGACGGTCTTGATCCAAAAATCAACAATCTTGAAAATATAGCAAAAGAATTGAAAAGTAAGTATGCATGTGGTGGAACTGCAAAAGAGGGTTACATCTTTTTACAAGGCGATCATCGTGACACAATAAAAGAAACTCTAGTTGGTCTTGGTTTTGCCGAGGATGTAATAGAACTCCATTAGAATTACCGTGCCTAACCTAAATAATATTTTACACGGTATTGGCATTCCATTATCAGCTTTAGCATCAGTGATTTTTGGAATGATGATACTATCATTTCCACTTGGCATGTACCTGGTTTTTAATTCTAGTATTGGTGATGATATAGATTATAGTTTTCCACTTGAACAATTTGATATTTTTATAGCAGGTATCAATTTGGGAATTCCATTTGATTTTGAAATTGGAGACATGTTTATAGTATTTTGGAGTATTTTTCTTATACTTTTTATTATAACATTTTTAGGACCAAAGTACAATTTTTTAAAATCCATTAACCTTCTCTTAAATAAACAAAATATTGATTCCGATGCAAACTATCTTGTAAATATAATAAAATGGTTTTCCATCATAGTTGTAATATCTGGTGTAATTAATTTTATTCAAGAAACTTTTGGAGTAACTACACTTCCTCCAGAATATACTAATGATTTAACTTTATTTTTAGCCATAACTGTTTCACCAATTACTGAGGAACTTGGTTTTAGAGTAATGCTTATTGGCATTCCACTTTTTTTGATATTTGCACATAAATCATCATTTAGATTTTTCTTCAGCTCACTTTGGCATCCATATAACAATCTACACATAATGCAGCATAAACGTGCAATCGGTATAATTATAGCAGTTGGATTGTTTTTCGGATTGGCACATATCATTACTGGTGAACCATGGAGTGAGGGAAAATTTGCACAGGCAACAATAAGTGGAATAATTATTGGATGGGTTTATTACAGATACGGATTAATTTCTGCGATACTTGTTCATTGGGCAACAAACTATTTCATATATTCATACATATTTTTTATTTCAGATTTGAATCAACTCTCTATTCAAAATGTTCTATCTCATTCAATGATTGAAACACTTGAAATCATTCTTGTTGTTACTGGTGTGTTATCAATTGTTATGATCACAATAAATTATTTTAACACAAAAAATCAGAAAAAATTAAGCATGTAGTGATTCATTCACTAAAAATTTCTTTAACTTTGGTACAAAATGACGGTTTGATATCATGCTTAATTACATAATTTACATCTCCAATATTATCAATATCTATCATAATTCTGTGAATCAGTGCTAACGAATATTTCATTCTAGCAGTCTTGATTGGTTCAAATTGGTATTTGTAACTCCCTTCGTCATATCTTGTCTTCATATTAGGCATAGGCATTCGTACTAATGCATTTGTACCGTCAAAATGTCTTGATGGAACAATTATTGCATGTTCATTATTTTGATAAAACATCATTAGATTATCTAGGTCTTCGGGAAAAATGAGTGGAATATCCTGTGGTAGTACAATAGAACATGAATAATTATGCTCCACTAAAAATTCATTTGCTAAACTAACCGCATCATTAACTCCAGATTCTTTCTCATCAATAATTTCTATACAATTAAATTTCTTTCCAATATCTAACGCAGATTCATCTTGTGATACTATTATAATATCATCAATTGATTTTGCTTCTGAAATCACATGTAAAATTTCTTTTAGCATTGTTTCACAAAGATATTTGGTATCTAACTGTGAGAGATTTAATCTAGATTTAGATTTAGAAAAGGACTTGATTGGAATAACAACTGAGGTTTTCAAGTTATTGCTTAACTTGTTTTAAAATAAACGCTGCTAATGCTTCTTCGGCTATTTTATTTTGCATTTTGATTTTTGTATCAAATACTTTTAGATCTAAACTTTCAATTTTTTTTGTTAGATGTTTATCTTTTGTATCAATAACTATCTTTGAGCATACATCTGCATACATCTGTGCAATACCAAACGCACTAACTTCAATCCCTGCAGCTTTCATGTATTCTGCAGCAGGACCATTAAATGCCTTATCACCAATTATAGGACTAACAGCCACAACCTTTCTTCTATTTTTACTAAGCTCTTTTCTAATTCCTTTAATGTTGATCATTGGTCCAATACTTGTTAGTGGGTTTCCTGGTGCAATGATTACTAATTCTGCATCTTGTATCGCGTTAACTGCTGATGGAAGAGGTCTTGCCTTGTCAGCTCCAACATATTCAATTCCTTCTATAGGTCCTTTTCCTCTATGCTTTACCCAAAATTCCTGTAGATGAAGACTTTCGCCATTTGATGTAATTCGTGTTTCTAGTATATTATCTGTAATTGGGAAAACCTTAGTTTCAATTGCAAATCTCTCACACATCCACTGTGTAATGTCAGAAAGATTTTTTCCATTCTTTAGCATGTTTGTTCTAATCAAGTGAGTAGCTGCATCTCTATCTCCAATTCTAAACCAGTTTTCCTCTCCAAGTATTTCCATTTGTCTCAAGAAGCCAAAAGTATCTTTTTTAATTCCCCATCCTTTTTCATAATCTAGCAAGTCAGATAAACCGTAAATTATAGTGTCAATGTCGGGGCAAATATACAACCCATACAACCAATAGTTATCTCCAACATTACTAATCACATTGACGTCAGATGTCTGTGCTGTTATACCCCTAACAAGTTTTACAGAACCAGTTCCACCAGCTAATATTGTTATCATAAATAATTATACCGATTTGTTGAATACATTTACTACATATTACTTTTTCAAATTTCTGGTTTTCAAATATAGTGTTTTATGAATAGATTATTATACCATATTACAAGAAAATACACGTGTCTCGCGTAGTCATTTTAACAGTTTCATTATCTGTAATCATGCTTTGTGGGTTGATTACTCCAGTAGATGCAGCACAAATGACTTTTAGGACATTTTCACAATCGGGCGTTTCTGAAGATGTAGAAATAAAATTCCAAAGATCAGTAATACTCAACTATGATGATGGTGGAGAACTTGCTGATCAGCTTAGAGGTCTAAAAATAACCAAAACATTCTCTGCAGACTCTAGTGATCCTGGAGTAAATGAACTTCGTGATAGAATGAATTATTTCTTGAAAAACACTGCTTACAGTGATGCGGCAATCACTGATGTAAAAATTGACTATGACACAACACTTACTGGCCGTGGACTAAATACATCAATTGACTACAAAGTTATCGTGACATTATCAATTACTAACCATATAATTCGAGACTTTTCAGGAAGCAGCGCAGGATTAATTGACATGGATTGGAGAGGAGTTACCATTGAGGGACCTGTGGTAATCGATGTGAAAGGAGTTGATATTGAAATCAATCTTCCAATATCATTTATTGCTAATGCTGCACCAGCATTATACTCTGCAGTACAAGGAACTGAGGCTGAAGCAATTCTAAATACACCACTCATAGATGCAAGTGGAATCAAGGCTCAACCACTTGGTAATTGGCACTTTTTATTTGACCCAACTGGAATCAATGTGGACGCTTCACAATTTGGAATGTCAGAAGAACTTGCAGGATTAGTATGGTCTTCATATACAATGGGTGAAAGCAGTCTGAGAGAAGGAATTCAGACCGAGAAAGAACATGAAGCAACATTTACCACCGATAAAACTTATGATCTTAGAACAATAGAATCTGCAGATGCAGCAAACGTTTTCGTTGCAGGATTTGCAAACGTTGATGTATTATCAGACAGTGAAGTATTTGGTTTTAGCCCAACAGCACCAGAAGGATTTGCAACAACATCAACTGGTGGATTCCCAATGATGATCATCTATGGCATGGCTGGAATGGCAGCAGTTGTAGGTGGTGCTGTGTTTATCATTAGTGAAAAGAAACGAAAGAAAGACGTAGGAAACGCTCAACAAACAGGCATTGATCCTTCACAACTTAGAACTGCAGGAACAAGTGCAGGCTCTGGTGGTTATCAAACCAACAGAGGTGAATCATATCTTGCTGGAGAAGACTACGCACAACACAGAAGTGTTTATGATAATCCTCAAGTTGAAGAAAAAACTGCACCAGAAGAAGAGAAAAAAGAATCAACTAAAGGTTCCATGCCAAAAGGCTGGAAACCAGAATAATAGTGCGTGCTGGCCGTAACCCTCTTTCTGTTCTAGACGATATTTCGCTTTGCAGCCTACCTGAACCAGATGCAGAATTCTATAGTTCTGTTTGGCTTTGCTCCTTGTGGGACAGATTTTCCATTCCTTCAT
>Ga0208522_1001776_pt1 | contig 13534 bp, 17 predicted proteins | sample ETNtaG_25_FD_185763 | JGI IMG/M metagenome (GOLD analysis project Ga0208522, IMG submission 185763) | Marine microbial and viral communities from oxygen minimum zone, Eastern Pacific Ocean - ETNP201302SV86 (SPAdes) (version 2) | ecosystem: Environmental > Aquatic > Marine > Oceanic ... | reverse complement strand
TTCTTACTTTGGAAAAGTAATTTGTATCCATTAGGCACTTCTGTAGAGTTTAGTTATTATAAACTCTCTATGACCTAAAGCTTCAGCACACGTTAAACGTCCATTAGCAGTTTTAACAGTAACATTAATTAATGCATCGCCGGCTTGGTCTAAATTCATCTCTCTTTTTAAAATTTTTGAAACATCAAGATCAATATGCTCACTCATTGTAGTTGCAGTTTTTGGATTTGCAGTTAATTTAATAACCGGTTCAATAGCGTTGCCTATAATATTTCCTTGTCCTGTTGGAAATAAATGAACAACATATCCCGCAGCTGCTTGCAAAGTAAGGCACTCACCCGCAGCAGAAGAGGTATCCATAAAATATAAACCTGCTCCTTTTTTGGGTTCTTCCGCAGGTTTAAGCACATCAATAAACTTAACTTTTTTTCCAATTTTTTGAAGATTTCCAAAAGCTTTTTCTTCGATGGTTGTAAGTCCACCAGCAATATTTCCTGCTGTAGGTTGGCTTTCTGAAAGATCATTAGTTGCATTTTCTAAAATAAAATTATTATATGCACTCCAAGTAGACATAAATTTTTTTGACACTTCATCATTTTTACCTCTTGTTGCGCAGACTTTTTCTGCTCCAGTTAGTTCCGATGTTTCTCCAAAACATAAATTAACACCAAGGGGTTCTAACTTATCCATTAAGTTTCCAACAGTAGGATTAGAAGCTAGACCTGATGTCGTGTCTGATTCACCGCATTTTACTGAAATCCACAAATCACTTAGAGGACACTCTACTCTTTGTTTCTCACTTGCCCACTGAACAAATTCTTGAGCTTTTTTAGACGCTTTCATGGTTGTTGTGATATCTCCATGTCCTTCAATACTGAATCCTTCGACTGGTTTTCCAGTTTTTGCAATTGAATCAACTACTCTTTTTGTCCACTTGGGCTCTATACCAATTACAACAACAGCAGCAACATTTGGATTTTTTCCCGTACCTATTATTGTTCTAAAAAATAATTCTAAATCTTCTCCAAATTGTAATCTTCCATATGAATGAGGAATTGCTAGCGTTCCATTTATATTTTTACTAACTGCTTCTGCACAGGCATTTGAAATATCATCAACTGGTAAAATAACTACATAATTTCTAACACCAACTCTTCCATTTTCACGCTTATAACCCATAAATGTTTTTGGAATATTCATATTAAATTACCACTTCTTAGTTTTAACATTATGAACATGAACATGGTCACCTTTTTTTATTGAAGCAACTACTTTTCCAATGTCATGACCATATTTTAATATTGAGTCTCCTACCTTGAAATTCTTAAGAGCAATTTTATGACCTAATGGAATTTCGTTAATTGATTTTATTTTAATTGTCTTATCATTTTCCATTATCCAGCCAATACATTCTTGATTTTCTAAAGTTTTATCGATCACAACAATAGCAACGTTGTCTTTTTCATCGTGAATTATCAAATCTGTTTGAGGCATTTTCCTACTGGATATAACTCCAAAACTGATATAATTAAAGTAATTTTTAGAAACTTATCATGACTAAAATAACAACCGAAGAAGCTTTCGTAAAAGTTCTACAAAAGCATGGCATAGAACATGCCTTTGGAATTATAGGTTCGGCCTTTATGCCAATTTCGGATCTTTTTCCGAAAGCTGGTATTACTTTTTGGGATGTTGCCCATGAATCAAACGGAGGATTAATTGCAGACGGTTATACTCGTTCAACCGGAAAAATGGCAATGTGTATAGCCCAAAATGGACCTGGAATTACTGGTCTAGTAACTCCAATCAAAACAGCTTACTGGAATCATACTCCAATGCTTTTGGTAACCCCTCAAGCTGCAAACAAAACGATAGGGCAGGGTGGTTTTCAAGAAGTTGAACAAATGAATCTTTTTAAAGATATGGTTTGCTATCAAGAAGAAGTTCGTGATCCATCTCGTATGGCAGAAGTTTTAAATCGTGTAATTGAAAAAGCTGTTAGAGGATCTTCTCCAGCACAAATTAATATTCCAAGAGATTATTGGACACAAGTAATTGATATTGAACTTCCTCCAATTGTCAGATTAGAACGTCAAGCCGGAGGAGCTAGTGCAGTTGCTGAAGCAGCAAAATTATTATCAAATGCAAAATTTCCAGTAATATTATCTGGAGCGGGTGTTGTTATCGGAAATGCTATTGAAGATTGTAAAAAATTAGCGGAACGTTTAGATTCACCAGTTTGTTCAGGCTATCAACATAATGACAGTTTTCCTGGAAATCATCCTCTTGCCGTTGGACCTTTAGGTTATAATGGATCAAAGGCTGCCATGCAGTTAATTGCCAAAGCTGATGTTGTATTGGCTTTAGGAACACGATTAAATCCTTTTTCAACTTTACCAGGATATGGAATTGATTACTGGCCTAAGAAAGCAAATGTAATACAAGTTGATATGAATTCAGATAGAATTGGTTTAACAAAAAAAGTTACAGTTGGAATTTGTGGTGATGCTAAATTGGTATCACAACAATTATTATCAAAACTTTCTAAAACAGCAGGAGATTCTGATAGAGAGAAACGTAAAGCATTAATACATCAAACAAAATCAGCATGGTTACAAACTCTTACAAGTTTAGATCATGAAGAAGATGATCCTGGAACAACGTGGAATAAAGATGCTCGTGAAAGAGATAAAGATAGAATGTCACCACGTATGGCGTGGCGCGCTATTCAAGCTGGTCTTCCATCTAATGCAATCATTTCTAGTGATATTGGAAATAATTGTGCAATCGGAAATGCTTATCCTACTTTCGAAAAAGGGAGAAAATATTTAGCACCAGGACTTTTTGGTCCATGCGGATATGGCTTTCCCGCAATACTTGGAGCAAAAATAGGATGTCCCAATGTGCCAGTAGTAGGTTTTGCGGGTGATGGAGCCTTTGGAATTAGTATGAGTGAGATGAGTTCGTGTAATCGCAAAGAATGGCCATCATTTACAATGGTAATTTTTAGAAATTATCAATGGGGAGCTGAAAAAAGAAATTCTATTCTTTGGTTTGATAATAATTTTGTTGGGACAGAACTAGATCCAAATTTAAGCTATGCAAAAATAGCAGAGGGATGTGGATTAAGAGGTGTTCGGGTTAAAACGCAAGATGAATTGACGGAAGCTTTGAAAAAATCCTGCGAAGATCAAAAAAAAGGAATTAAAACTTTTATAGAAGTAATCTTGAATCAAGAACTTGGTGAGCCGTTTAGAAGAGACGCAATGAAGAAACCAGTTAAGGTTGCGGGAATAAATTTAAAAGATATGTGTCCTCAAAAAAATAATTAATTTTAGTGCGTGGCTAAAGAATTAAAAATATTACTTGCATTTCCTAGAGGTTTTTGTGCTGGCGTTGACAGAGCCATAGAAATAGTAAGGAAAACTTTAACAAAATTTGGCTCACCTGTTTATGTTAGACACGAAATTGTTCACAATACCCAAGTTGTTGAAAATCTCAAAAAACTAGGAGCAATATTTGTTGAGGAGTTAAATGAGATAAAAGATCGTTCAAGACCAGTAATTTTTTCCGCACATGGTGTACCAAAATCAGTTCCTAAAGAAGCTTCAAGTAAGAAAATGTTCTATATAGATGCTACATGTCCTTTAGTTACAAAAGTTCATAGAGAAGCTGAAATTCTTTATAAAAATGGTTATGAAGTTATTTTAGTGGGACATAAAGATCATCCAGAGGTTCTGGGAACGATGGGTCAACTTCCCAAAAATTCTATAAAACTTATTGAAACGGTAAAAGATGCCGAAAATATAAATAATAATGAAATAAAGAAATCAGTTGCTTATGTTACTCAAACCACTTTATCAGTTGACGACACAAAAGAAATAATTGATGTTTTAAAAGCAAAATTTCCAAACATAAAACAACCAATCAAAAAAGATATATGTTACGCCACCACAAATAGACAAGAGACAGTAAAAAAAATAGCACCTTTATGTGATATGTTTTTTGTTGTTGGAAGTGAAAATTCATCAAACTCTCAAAGGTTAGTCGAAGTGGCAAAAAAATCTGGTTGTATAAAATCTGAACTAATTCCTTTTAACGAAAAACTACCAATAGATTCAATAGTTAAATGTAATAAAATAGGAATAACATCAGGCGCTTCGGCTCCGGAGCAATTAGTTCAAAATCTTATATTTGAAATAAAAAAATACTGCGAAGTTTCAATGGAAGAGATCGTATTTACCAAGGAAAGTGTAACGTTTAAACTGCCCAAATCTTTAAATTAGCAGATAAAATATTTTTTTAACCGATAACTAAATCTATTTTTTTTTACCTAATCTTTGATGATAGAAGTATTCTGTGCTTGTCTTAAATCGGGAGCTCTGGTGAGTAACACTAAATCTCCTTTGATAGTTAAAATTAAACACTGAAAATAAACATAACCAAAGGTATCGTATCCTGTGAGCCAATACATTGACTCTTGTCTAAACATTAACAAACCATCTAGATGTTGTTTTTTTAGTTCTTTTATAACTTTAGATTTTCGTTCTGAGAATTCTTCTTTTTTAAAATAGATAGCCACTTAAAAGATTACTCTACAAACTGTTTAAGATTAGGTTCAGAATAATTAGGGCCTTTCATAACTTTGCCTTTGTCATTATAGATGGGTTTTCCATCCTTACCTAATTTGCTCATGTTTGCTCTTTGCACTTCCTTAAAACATTTATCCAGATCAATGCCGTACGCATAACCAGCTCCATAAGTAACATAAAGAATATCAGTCAAAGCATCAGCAACTTCTTTTAAATTTTTTGTTTTCATAGCGTGTTCTAACTCATTTAATTCTTCTTTTATTAAATCATATCTAAGCTGTATGGTTTTTTCGTCAGGAAATTGAGGTTTAGTTCTAACCATTTGACCAAAAGTTGCCATAAATGTTTTTACGTCTTCAAAATTACTCATAAGTTTTTTCTCCATTATATTGCAGTCCATCCTCCATCCACCAAGAGTGAAGTTCCTGTAATCATTGATGATGCGTCGGATGCAAGAAAAGCAACAGCCGTTGCTACATCGCTAACTTGGGCAATACGACCAAGTGGAATTTTTTTAAGAACCTCTAGTTTAAACTTTTTATTTTTAAAAAAACCTTTAGTCATCGGTGTATCAACAAAAGTTGGGCAAACTGTATTAACACGAATATTGTTTTTTGCTAAATCAATAGCCATTCCTTTAGTTAAGCCTTCAAGTCCAAATTTTGTCATGTTGTAAACGCTTCTTGTCGGGCCACCTACATGACCCATTTGGGATGACATATTTATTATTGATCCACCAATTTTTTTTCTATTTTTTGCTTCTAGCATTTTAAGAGTGCATAGCTGTGCTATATGGAAAGTCGATATTGTGTTTAATTTTACCAAATATTCCATATTTTTTTTTTGAACATTTATAAAATGTTCAGGGATATTTGCTCCTGCATTATTTACTAAAATATCAATTTTTTTTTGTTTATTTATAATATTTTTTATTTGATTATAATTGGTAACATCACAAGCATATGACACGCACTTGGATTTAAATTTTTTTATAATTTTAGAAACTTTATCTAGATCTTTCCGTGTTCTGCTAACAATAATTAAACTCGCTCCTGCTTCTGCAAGCGCGATAGCGCAGGCTTGACCTATTCCTTTTCCAGCTCCAGTAACTAATGCTGTTTTATTTTTTAAATTAATCTTTTTTAGATACATGTTTATAAAAATATTTTTAAATCACTATAAATTAACTCTATTGCTACCGCCAGTATAGCCAACAATCCTAACCAACCTATCCACCTATATTTTTTAATCCACTTAGATATAATTGTAGCAACTGTAGCCATAAGTAAAATAGACAAAATTAAGCCGAAAACTAGCAAAATATAATGATCTTTAGCAGCACCCGCTACTCCAAGCACATTATCAAGACTCATAGAGACGTCTGTAATTATTATTGTTATTACTGCTTTTGATAAATTTAAATTATCAACCTTAATTTTTTTTTGTTCTTCAATTTGATTTTTAATAACATCTTTGTAGAGCTTATAAGCGATATAAAGAAGTAATAATCCACCAATAGTTTTTAGCCCATTGATTTGCAAAAGGTAGGCAGTTATTAATGTAAAAATAATTCTTAAAATGATTGCTGCCCCAATACCCCAAAATATGATTTTTTTTCTTAAATCGTTATCAAATTGTGAAGCAACCATGCCTATAACAATCGCATTGTCTCCGGCTAAAACTAGATCAATAAAAACGATTTGAAAAAATATAATTATTTGTTCTGTCATTAATTATTTTTTAATTATCATGTATGAAGTTGTTTTAGTGGTTAATAATTAAGAATAATTTTTTCCTTCTCGAATTTATGAATAATTAGGTTTTCATCACTACCTTTTCTATCAATAACAAGAAAATTTGTATCTTCTGTTGAAATTAAAGGAAAATGCCAAGCCCCAGGTTTATAATTTATTCCCATTTTAGGAGGTATAATAAAAGACTGGATTTTATTTATTTCAGGAAGTTCTCCTGGTGGTGCTACAAAGCATAAAAATGTAGTTTCTTTCATTGGTATAAATGCCTGACTACCGAGAGGATGTTTTTCCATCATATCAATTGTCATAGGGAAAGTTCTCTTTAAAGCAGAAAAGATACTTACTATACTTTTTCCACCATTTTTTGAGGTGTTTAGATCAGCTAAGTTGTCAAAGCGTTTTGCGTATCCTGCGTTTATATCTATAGGATTAATATCGTTAGCAGATATTAAATCACCATATGTTGCAAAGTTAGATCTAGTAATCTTTATAGGCTTAATAATTTTTTCCATTATTCTGCTTTACCCAAAACTCTGATTCTTGAAATGCCACCATCAGGATAAATATTTATTCTAATGTAATTAATTTTTTTATTTTTCATGAGTTTGTTATTAAAATTATGTTTTTTATGAGCATGAAGTTTAACTTTGTTTAATAATAGTTTCCAATTTTTTGATTTATTAACAATACTTTTAGATGAGATCCGACTATCTAAGTATGCAGCCTGCACAGAACATTTATCAGGATAATTGCCTTTGAAGTGATGAGTGTCAATTTGAATTTTATTTATTTTACCCGCAGTTGCGCATTTTAAAATCAGCCAATCAAAATTTTTTCCTCTACTTCTTCTTGTTTCCCACCCGTCACCCATATTTTTTCCCAATCCTGGAGCTAAAATATTTTCTGCTCTTCCAAAATGTTCATTATTACAAGCAATGGGTGTTGCGCCATTTAGCACAGAAGTAAGGTTTGTTATTTTTTTTCCAAATTTTTTATTAATCTTCATTTCTCCATAAATTCTAATTCTTGCAACGCCACCATCTGGATAAATGTTTAATTTTATATGAGTAAAAATAGATTTGTTTTTTATATTAAAAAAATGATGGCTGTTTGGTTTAGTAGATTTTTTTTTTAAAATTTTTACCCATTTTGAATTTTTATTAGGCAATCTTTTTTTACTAAAACAAGCATCAAGAGAAACCTTGCTTGGCTGATTTCCATTAAAATAAGATGTATCAATATCTACTTTATGTATCTTACCTGGTCTGCCCAATTTTAAAATTAAATAGTCATGTCCCTTGTTTCTTTTTCTTTTAGTTTCCCATCCGTCCATCCATTTTCCATGTTTGTCAAAAACACCTTCTTTAAAAACCGGTGGCCAAGGATTTATAATTCTTTTTGCCGGAGCAAAAAATTCATCAGTCTTATATACAATTTTTGATCCAAGTCTTGATTGAGCTAAGTCTATTAATCCATTTAAAAAAACATTCTTATTTTTATTCATAAATAAAGTTATATGTTTTGATAATTTTTAATCCAATGTTTGGCTATGTCTATTCTTTTGCAAACCCAAACATCATCATGTTTTAAAACATAATCTAAAAATTTTTTTAATGATTGAATTCTTCCAGGTCTTCCTATTAATCTGCAGTGCAGTCCCACAGACATCATTTTAGGATTTTTATTTCCCTCTTCATATAAAACATCAAAGCTGTCTTTAAGATAAGTAAAAAATTGATCTCCACTATTAAAACCTTGTTTAGTTGCAAATCTCATGTCGTTGTTATCAAGAGTGTAAGGAATTATTAGTTGTTTCTTTTTTCTTCTAGTTTCCCAATACGGTAGGTCGTCACTATATGAATCACTATCATAAAGGAATCCTCCGTTTTCCATAACTAAATCTCTAGTATTTGGACTGCAGCGACCCGTGTACCATCCCAAAGGTCTTTCACCGAAAATTTTTTTTATAGATTGTATAGCTAGTTGCATATGTTTTTTTTCAGTAGTTTTTGGTATGTTTTGATAATCAATCCATCTCCAACCATGTGAAGCAATTTCATAATTAGCTTCTTTCATTGCATTACATACATCTATATTTCTTTCTAAAGCCATTCCTACTCCAAAAATTGTTATTGGAATTTTTCTTTCTTGGAAAAGTTCATGAAGCCTCCAAAAACCTCTTCTTGATCCAAATTCATAAAAGGATTCCATATTAATATGCCTACCTTTTATTGGTTGAGCTCCAACTATTTCTGATAAAAATGTTTCCGAACTTTTATCTCCATGCAAAACACAATTTTCCGAACCCTCTTCATAATTTAAAACTATTTGAAGAGCTAATTTTGCGTCATTTGGCCATTTTATGATAGGTGTTTTTGATCCAAAACCAATCATATTTCTTGGATAATTCTTTTTCATAGATTAAAATATTTATATACTAAATTAAAAATACATTCATAACAATTCAAACTTGTAAGTAATTTATGACAGTTAAATATTTAAAAAAGGCAATCAAGACTCCATCAACGGACGATTCCAAAACAAGAACTACCGTTCAAAACATTTTGAATGATATAGAAAAAAGAAGAGAAGAAGGAATAAAAGAAATAACAAAAAAATTTGACAATTATGATGGTGAAATTATTTTATCAAAAGAAAAGATCGAGGAAGCAATAAAAAAGGTTGATCAAAAAACAAAAGATGATGTTCAGTTTGCTCATGAAAGAATTAAGAAATTTGCCGAGCATCAACTTAAAAGTATGAATAATGAATTTGAGGTAGAACTTTCAAAAGGAATATTTGCAGGTCAAAGACTTATTCCAGTTAATACAGTAGGCTGTTATATACCTGGAGGACGTTATGCCCATATTTCATCAGCAACAATGGCTATAACCCCAGCTAAGGTTGCGGGTGTAAAAACCATAATTTGTGCAAGCCCACCAAAGGATAAAAATGGTGCTCATCCTGGAATTATTTATGCAGCTAATCTTTGTGGAGCTGACATTATATTAAATTTAGGTGGTGTAGCTGCAATAGCTTCAATGACGTACGGATGTTTTGGCAATCCTCCAGTTGATTTTTTAGTTGGAGCTGGCAACCAGTACGTAGCAGAAGCTAAAAGAATAGTTTATGGCAAAGTTGGAATAGATCAATTTTCTGGTCCAACTGAGATAGCGATTATTGCAGATAAATCTGCAGATAAAGAAATTGTCGCAGTCGATATAGTTGGCCAAGCTGAGCATGGTTACAATTCTCCTGGCTGGTTATTTACAACAGATAAGTCTGTAGCTGACTATGTGATGAAAAGAATACCAGAATTGATTAAAGAATTGCCAGAACTTCCAAGAACAAGCGCAGAAGCTGCTTGGAGAGATTATGGTGAAGTAATACTTTGTGATTCAAATGAAGAAATGGCTACAATAAGTGATCAGTATGCATCTGAACATTTGGAAGTTCATGCAGAAAACTTAGGTTGGTGGTTGAAGAGATTAAGAAATTATGGATCTTTATTTTTAGGAGAAGAAACAACAGTGGCCTATGGAGATAAATGCTCTGGCACAAATCATATTTTACCGACAAAAGGTGGAGGTAAATATACTGGAGGTTTATTTGTTGGAAAATTTATAAAAACATTAACTTTTCAAAGAATGACCAAGGAGGCCAACAAAATCGTAGGAGCGACTGCGGCGAGGTTAGGTAGAGCTGAGGGAATGGAAGCGCATGCTAGAACTGGTGATATAAGATTAAAAAAGTATCTATTTAATACAACAATAAAGTGATTAAAACTTCATAATTTTGTCATATAAATATTTTACTGTAAATTTTTATGACTAAGTTAAAAGATCTTAAAAAAGAACATAAGAAACTAGAAACCACTACAAAGAAAGCCACAAAGAAAAGATTAAACGATCGCACCTCCGATTCTTGGAAAAATTTAAGAGAATTAAAGAAATTAAAGTTGCGATTAAAAGATAAGATTAGTCAGTTAAAGCGTTAATTAATAGTAGGCACACCTATCTTAAGACAATTAAGGGCTTATTCCTGGATCTTGGTTGGCAATAGTTAACTTGATGAGCCACGGTTCATTTTGTCACTTTTTTTCATCAAGAATCTATGCAATTTTATATTTTGAAAATGAAAAACGTAAAAAAACAACTAAGTATTTTTTTCGTTATATTTACTATTTTTATAGCCAACTCGACAGCTCACGAATATAAAATAGGAAATTTAAAAATTTTACATCCTTATATTATAGAAACACCACCTGGAGCCATAACCGCAGGAGGGTATATGAAGATTGTAAATACAGGAAATCAATCTTACAATTTGGCTGCGATAGTTGTTGGTTTTGCTAAAGCTGCTGAAATACATGAAATAATAATGGAAAATGATGTGATGAAAATGCGAGAAGTTAAAGGTGGATTAGAAATTTCTGCTCACGGTTCAGTAGAATTGAAACTTGGAGAATATCATATTATGTTTATGAACTTGCTCAAACCTATTATTAAGGGTGAAATTTATGAAGGAATTTTATATTTTGAAAAAGCTGGTAATATTAAGGTTGTTTTTACGGTTGAGAAGATGGGTTTTAAATTAGAAGATAATAATTAAGTTGTGAAAATTAATTCGGTACGCGCTCTAATCATAGTTGGTTTTTCTATTATAACATTAACCTTAATTGGTTTGTTTTTACCTACTATTCTCAAAAAAGATAATGAAATTCAGTATGCATCTGAAGCTAAGTTGGGAATTCCTTTTGAATTAATAGATTCTAATGGTAACAAAATAACCGAGGCAGCTTTCGTTGGTTCGCCAAGTGTGTTGTTTTTCGGTTTTACACACTGTCCTAGCATTTGTCCTCTTGCTCTACACAGATTATCGCTATTAATAGAAAGCTTAGGCAAGGATCAAAATAGATTGAATGCTTACTTTATTACTCTTGATCCAGAACGAGATACCTGGAAGGTCTTAAATAATTACTTGAGCTCTTTTAATAATAGAATTATCGGAATAACTGGGGACTCTAAAAAAATTAAAGCTTTAGCAAAATCTTGGGGAATATATTCAAAAAAAGTTCCACTTGATGGAGAAAATTATACAATTGATCATACCTCATTAATTTTTCTATTAAAAAACAATGGCAATTTTTTAAAATCAATTGATTTTGAGGATGATTTTGAATTATCTTTAGAAGAGATAAAAAAACTTTTGTAATTTTATTTGTAAGAATTAATAATGAAAAAAAATTTGCATAATGGAATATAGAAGCCTATAAAATAGTTACTTTTTAATTAAAAAATGAGATATAAAAAATAATAATTTTTATGAAGAGGATAGCGAATACTGATAAATGATATTTGATATTACTATAGTTGGTGCTGGCCCGACGGGACTAGCTTTTGCTTGTAGTTTTGCCAACACAAAATTAAAAGTTGCAGTGATTGATAAGTTGCCCAAAAAAATTCTTGCAAATCCTGATATAGATGGTCGTGAAATTGCTCTAACTCATCATTCAGTAGATATATTAAAAAAAATTGGTGTTTGGCAATATATACCAGGTGAACTGATATCTACAATTAAAGAAGCTAGAGTTTTAGATGGTAGTTCAAAATATTTTTTGAATTTTAAACACCAAGATATAAACAAAGAATCTTTGGGATATTTGATTCCAAACAATTTAATAAGAAAATATCTTTACAAAAGAGTGAAAAATATTTCCAATGTAACTTTAATAAATGGATTGGAATGTGTATCTATAGATAATAATGAAAAATATTCTTCGCTGCTCTTATCAAATAAAAAGAAAATTAAAAGTTCTTTAGTTGTTGCTGCAGATAGTCGCTTTTCAAAAATGAGATCGAATATGGGTATTTCGGCGTTTATTCATAATTTTAATAAAAATATGATCGTTTGTCGAATGGAGCATGAGAAACCCCATTGTAATATTGCATATGAATTTTTTCGTTACAAACAAACTCAGGCATCTCTGCCTTATATTAAACAACAATCTTCTATCGTAACAACTCAATCTAAAGAAACCTCTTCTTCTTTAAAAAAAATAAATAAAAAAAAATTTAACAAAGAAATACAAAATAATTTTAATAATTTTTTTGGAAAAATGAAATTAATAGGAAAACGTTATTCCTATCCCATGATAACTACTTATTCAAAAAAATTTGTTGCTAATCGTTTCGCTTTAATAGGTGATGCTGCTGTGGGAATGCATCCTGTAACTGCACATGGATTTAATTTGGGTTTAAAAGGATTAGAAGTTTTAACTAAAGAAATTAAGTTTGCTATTAAACGCAATATTGACATTGGTTCATCTACGGTACTTCGTGGTTATCAATACAAACTTCATCGTATAGCTCTTCCTTTGTATTTAAGCACTAATGGCATAGTTAGTTTGTACACAAACGTTACTTATCCTGCTAAAATTGCAAGAAAATTAGCATTAAGAGTGGTGAATAAAATTAAACCAGTTAAACGAGCATTCTTAAGCGTGCTAAAATAAAAAAATTTAATTATAGGAATTATTTTAATTATTATTTTCATAATTAATAACGCATAATAAATTTTCATATATAAAGATTAAATGAAAAGAAATTTTGAATGGACATGCAAACATACTTGGAAACGCAGCGCATATAATACCTTGTGGTGTTTAATTGGATGTTCGATTGGTGACTTTGGAACTATTATATTTTTCCAATTTTCAAATGTAGTTTGGTCAACTTTTTATATTATGATTTTAGCAACAATTAATGGTTTGATTACAAGTATAATATTAGAAACTTCAATTTTATTAAAACAAATGAATTTCAGCCAATCATTAAGAACAGCACTTGGGATGAGTTTTATCTCTATGATCAGCATGGAGATTGCCATGAATACAGTTGATTGGTGGTTAACTGGGGGAGCTAACTTAACCTGGTGGGTAATACCCGTTATGCTGATAGTTGGTTTTGTTACGCCTTTGCCTTACAACTATTGGCGCTTAAAAAAATTTAATATCGCATGTCATTAACTTATATGAATAATCGTAACCTCTGGTTATTAACTTTAAGTCAGGTATTTGGTTTTAGCACTGCTACTGTTAACGTTTTTTTAACTGGAATTATCGGTTCTCAACTTGTTTCAATAAAAACTCTTGCAACTTTACCGCCCGCATTATTCATTATTGGAACA
>Ga0208522_1001775_pt1 | contig 13537 bp, 12 predicted proteins | sample ETNtaG_25_FD_185763 | JGI IMG/M metagenome (GOLD analysis project Ga0208522, IMG submission 185763) | Marine microbial and viral communities from oxygen minimum zone, Eastern Pacific Ocean - ETNP201302SV86 (SPAdes) (version 2) | ecosystem: Environmental > Aquatic > Marine > Oceanic ... | reverse complement strand
ATCCCGGAATATGCGACCCTCTTCCTTTGTTCCTTGTCGATGATGAATGTCACTGTGGAGTGCCCAATCTCGTACTCCCCTAGGCTTTCCTCGTGGGGGTCGGAGTGGTTCGAAGAGTCAGACGAGCTTCCTTCGGTGATGCATGATAACCAGTCATCCTCTTGTCGTTCCCATCCTTCGTCACACATGCAGTGGGAGTTGGACCCAGTTCCCATCACCCATCCCTTGCCGTTGCAGTCTATCCCAGGGGGCATGTTGCTGATATTGGCATTGCTTGCTATCCATGCTAGGTGAGTGCTAGTCCCGACTTCGATTGCTGATAGGTCACTCGAATCTATCATTTCCCACGTCTCGTTAATCGCATCCCAAGAGTGCAAGCCCCACGACCATGAGTCATTGGAAGTCCAATTGCCGATGGTCCCGTTATCGATGTCGAAGTTGACCCCTGCGTTCTCAATCAGGGCGTATGAGGCGAACTCATACCCGCTTTCGTAGCAAGTAAGGTTGAATGGGTCTTGACAGGGGTTGTCTATCATCATCGAGGAGTTGTCTGGGTACAACACCGCGAATCGTACCTGCGCCTCCTCAGGGGGGAGGCTGTTGGCTATGTGCTCGGCATCAACCACGACGTTCCACTCATCCCATACCGCTTGCATCACAGAACCCCTTTCGTGAGTCAGGTGGTTCCATTCGTAGCCTCTCGCCGAAGTCCACTCCAAGAGATGTGAGGTAGTGTCTCGCGCAGGATCAATTGTGATTGAGACGAACTCGACCATGTCCGCGTGCTCCCCGATGTTCTGATACGCGTAATCAAGATTCGAGGAGATGATCAGGCAAACGTCAGGACATGAGGTGTAGATGAAGGCGACTACCACGACCTTCCCCTCGAAACTGGATAGCATCACGTCCTCTCCAAATTGATTCTCAAGTGTGAAGTCTGGGGCCTCGGGAGGATCCTTGTACTCGATGCCTAGTATCTCCAAATCCGCGGAACCAGAGCATCCGGCCAGTAGGAAACACAACACCACTAGAGCGGACTTAATCGAGTCACTCATCGAACGTTCCTCGAATCAGGAATATTTCACTCTTCTTCAACAAGGCTCAATATGTCTTCAAGGACCAATTCGGGGTTCCAGTCAGTATCTCCCCACCAGACTCTCTGATTCATCTGCTTATCCACGATAATCGTGCCCGTTGTGTGATCCACCCAGTAGTCCAATGGGTGGTGGTTCGTCACGACCTCTCCCTCGGGTTGCTGAGTGTCCTTACCGCATCCGTTGTTGTCCACTTCTTCTCCTTCGGGGGTGTCCGAGCAACTATCGAACCCATCGGAGACCCCATCGTTGTCTGCATCGGTGTTGTACGTCGCAAGGCCGACGTCGAAGTTTAGCCATACTGGCTCCAAGTCCTCCACACTCCCAGTAAGATGCGGCCAACTAAGACCCCTAACGTCGGCGTAGTTTCCCAGCACACTTGAGTTGTCAGTCCACGGGTCCACTGTGACAGTGAGGATCTGTACTGAAGTCCCGTGAAGTTCTCCGAGTTCCTGTGCGATGAAGGCTAGGTTCGCGCTAACAACCGGGCAGATATCGGGGCATCTGGTGAACAGGAATGCCACCACCACAACCTGTCCCTCGAATTGGGACATGGCCACATACTCGCCCTTCTCATCAATCAGAACGAACTCGTCTACTGCAATTGGGGGGTTAATGTCCTCCCCGTAGAACTCGTCAACTTCCTCCCCAGAGAGGCAACCCGGTGTAATGAGCAGTGAGAATGCAACTATCCACGAAAACCTCCTATTCACTCCCACCCCTCCTTGCGAGCCAAACTAATACCGAAGCAGTGAAGAGGATGATTGCGAGGTTACGCAGTGAACCCTGAAGTCCCTCTACACCTTGGTTCGCCTCGTTCGTCGAGCTTTCGTTGTTGAAGTTGTATCCCTGAGGTGGGCCAAGCTCTTCGTGATAATCGTGAATAACGGTCAGGTTCAGTGTTTTCCATAGTGTGCCATTGGAGAAGACGTCCAGGTTGTAGTTCCCAGCCGGCCATCCGTCAGCATCCACCAGGAAAGAGCACTCGTCTTTGATTGAGGAGGAGTTGGATGGTGCGGTCTCGCATCGCTGATCGTACACGCCATCTCCATCGATGTCGACCCTGATGGTCCGATTCACATCAGCCACATTGTAGAAGGTCACTGAGTCATTCTGCAATACCTCTGCCTCACTCGGTTGCATGCTCGATCCTCTCAAGATGATTGAGAAGTCATTCGCACCGTGTGCTGTTGCTATTGGCATGAATAAAGAGACTGTTAGAAGTACAGCGACTACGCTCACTCTCATCTCAATCATCATCTTCTATAGTCCAAAGGGCCGGATAGTTATATCTTGGATCGAAGTCCTCGTCGAACTGCACTACGTAGATTCCACTGACCATCTCTGAAATCATGACGAATCCTCGAGGGTCATACTGCAGGCCCCAGTCGAATGGAATCATACAGGATGCCCAACAATCGGCCATGTCATAACCCAAGGTAGCCGCAGGATCCTCTATCCAATACGGTCCTGTAGGGAGGTAGTATCCAATGGTATGCGTGGGGGCTAGTTCCTCTATCGCTTGGAACCCCCTGTCGGGTTCTGGGACTCCATTCTCCCATTCTATCTCCTCCCAAATTCTCCCATGGTCAGTTACCCACGAGCCAGCATGGTAGTGAGTCCAGTAGACATGCCCATTAACCCCAGTATCTCCGTTGTGGGGGCTGAAGATATAACCGCCGGGGATGTAGTGCTGTGGGTGCTTAGAACCGTTCGCCAATGTCCCTTCTCCGGGAAGCCTCCACTTGGACACGAGAAAAGGTCTTGACGGGTCAGTCGTATCTATGGTCCAAAGGAAGCCACTGTGACTAGGATTGCTTCCGTATTCGGGAGCAATGATTGTGTAATGGCGCCAGTTTACGCCATACGTCGCATCTCCCGGGCCTGAGCCACATTCCGATGGCCATTCCGCCTGGGGGGCATACTCGCTGATGCCATTGCATACCAAGTGGTCGTATGGCACGGCATAGTGGATGTTGTCATTTCCCTGTTCTGCATCTAGCCATTCCTCGGGAGTCATATTGGCATGACCTCCTCCATCTGGACCATACCAACCTTCGTCCGCAGAGGGGCACCCTAGCCAACGACCAACCTCCGGAGGCCAAGAGATTCCCAGAGGATCTGCAAGTACCGGCGGCTCGCTTACGTCGACAATCCTTAGACCAGCACCCCAGTAGGATGCAATCAGCAGTCTTTGCCCGGTAATTGGGTGGACGAAGTATACGTGATCGTGATTGAAGATGGATCCTCCACAGGTAGTTTCGGGTTCCGGAGTGTATCCTCCCCACCTGATAATCTCCCTGCTGGAGTTCTGCTGGTCATCGTTCTGGTTCGGGAGCCAAGACTCGAAGCCTCTGGGCACATAGAATATCTGAGTCCCCTTGTAGAAAGTTCCCGAACTTCCCTCTACCATCTCTGGATAGGGGTCGGCACCGAATAGGAATAGGCTGCAATCCTCTCTGAAGTCGATAGCCCCACCCCAATCGCAGTATACTGCTAGGTCCTGGTTGTGGAATCCTGCAGGGGGGTTGTTCCACTCTGCCACCTTAACTGGACTTGTCTTGTCACCGACATAGATCACATCCATCCTATTCATCCCACTGTTTGCATCGTCATCATTCGGAATAGGGTCTAGTTCGCTGTTGGTCAACTCGTGATTGACCAGAACCCAGTTGTTATCCTTGGTGACCTTGATGTCGATCATCCTAGCAATCTCGGCGTAGTATGTCGACAGTAGCCTGATGTTGTTCGGCTCGCTAATATCCAGTATCTCGAATTGGTTGTAGCTTGAGACATATGCATAGCATCCCCCACTGCCATCCGCGTGAATCTTGCAATCCTCGTCGAAGTTCCCTTCGATGGCAATCTCCGAGTTGTCCCCAGGGGTCGGACCCACGTTCTTCCAGTCATCATAGCATGGTCTTCCAGCCGTATTATCCAACTCAGGAGGTGGATAGACCTCCCCATCACAATTGAGGTTGTGATAGTCAATCAGTTTTGCATTTGAAGTGTAAAGTCTGTGTGAAAATAAGTCATTGTGAGAATGATTCGCGTCCTCAATCTCCATCACTGGATCGATCCATTCGCTAACACCCTGACTCTCCTCGCCATCTTTCGAAGAAAGGCAACCGGAGAAAGGAGCCATGAGCATTATGGCAATAGTAATCCAGACTCTTGTCACTCCCATGGCACTATGCGGAAACATCTCCGATATGAAACTGCACCCAATTCGTATTATTATTGAATCATGAATTCAAGGATTTTCCATATGGTGCATCTATATCAAGTTGGACGATGTATAGTCCAGTGGTTATGCAAGAAAGGTACGTGAATCCCTTGTAATGCTCAGCCGTCCAAATGAAGGGTGTCCATCCAAAGTCATAGTAGGAACTGTCAAGCGGGGCTCCATCTGCTCCGTGGGGCAAATGGTATCCGACGGTAGAATCAAAATGGGCATCAGTCTTATTCCCATTTTCCAATCCTGCAACAAATAGAGATTCTATGTCTATAACCCATAGTCCCGAGTGATAGTTGCCCATGTAGATCCGCCCGTCCCAAGCCCCTCCATGGCTATTATCTGGAAATCCAGGTAGACCTGTCTGAAAAATCTCGTGATCGGCATTATGAGGGCTGAATAAGAGCCATTCCTCGCCTCCAGGGATGAAGTGGTGTTCCGCGAAGGGAATCTCCCAGCCGTGAATCAACTCTGGTAGGAACCTGATGTTGCCATTGACTATTTCATAAGGCGTGGTATCCAAGAAGTAGGCCATTCCAGTTCCAACAGTGGTCTCAAGGACCTCTGTTGCGATGATAGTTGTGTGTATCTTCCCAGATGGATATCCCAGATGGGATGCATCCACCATCTCGTCAATGGGCTCAGCATAGTGGATGTAGGAGGCCCTACCGCCATTCTCGTTTCCTGTAGTCCCACTATCCGGCTCACCGTCTCCGTCAAAGTCCTCGAAGTCCATCCATAGACCGACCTCCGGCGCCCTCCAGTTACAACCTAACTGAGTGCCGAATGACCCTCTACAAGCCGCTGCGATTGCTAGATACTCAACCATGTCCTTACCAGGATGGGGAACTTCTGAAACGTCGAAAATCCGTAGCCCAGCTTCCCAGTAGGCCCCATACACGTATGTCTTCCCAAACCTGGGATCATTGGAGTCATCTCCCGGCCATGTCTGGACTGTCATGTCATGAATGTAAATCCACCCTCCTCTGGTTGTCTCCCAACTCACCTCAGCCTCGCCGACCTTGACTATTCTCGGCAGGTCTCCGTATCCTGCGAAATTCAGATGTGCAATCGTGATTCCTCCACAGGCATCACCTTGGCCCACGTCACATGACTCATATTCCGGGTTTGCAACGAAGATGTACCATTCGTTGTCAATCATATGTGTATACAGGTTGTGTGGTCCACTGGGATGATCTGCATCGTACCAAGCGTCCACGAAGGTCGGGTCAGATTTGTCGGTCACATCAACCAAGGTTACTGTAACTTGGGCAGGATCCCCCCACTCTCCAACATTCGGGTCTGCAGCACCAGGGTCAACCAATTGATTCTGAACGATGACGTACTCTCGATTGTTGTAAACTAGATACTTGACATCAAGAACCTGAGTGTTGGGATCAACGTACACCCCTGTTACAGAGGTGTTCGAGGGATCAGTGACATCGACTATGTGCATCTCGCTCCAACCAGCAATGTATGCGTATGTTCTCCCATCAGGGGAGTCGGTGACCTGAACCTCGGCGTTCCCAGGAGCAGTGAGCGAGTTGAAAGACACCGGTTGAATGTTGTCCGTGTAGAGGATGTGCTGACTGGCGTTCCTATGGTCGTGCCCCTCGTCTTGTAATAGGGGATCAACCATAGACCCAATTCCGGAGGATGTGCCCCCCTCGCCTCCTTGTACAAGGAGGAATACTGAGGCCCCGGCACCGACTAAGCAAACAGCCAACGCCGCAGCCATCACTACTCTCTGTCGGCCCATGACGCTCCCAGAAGGTGAGTCATGTTCAAGCCATCGCCTGTCATCCGAAGTCCGTGCGAATAACGCAATTATCCATGCTACTAGTCCTCTTGACTGCAATAATGGCACCCTCGGCGATTGCCCACGAGACAAAGGAGTTCACCATACTATTGACCGACCAGGGAATGACTCCAGCGAATATCCCTGACGATGTGTTGGTGGAAACCGACTTTCTATTCTTTATGGATGTGGATGACAGGGAGGAGGTGAGCCACAGGATCCAGATCGACGTGGATGGGGACGGTGTTTTCGATGGGCCAGATGACCTCTCCACAGCATGGTTGACCAGTTCCTGCGAGTTGGACGAGAATGGCTCCAAGATGAATCCCGATTGTACGGTGGCCGAGGCCGTTCTTCTAGGGCCACAGAATGGTATCCTTCCGGGAAAAATCTCAATGCGTCACCAGATCCAGACAAATTCCACAATCTCTGATGACTACCTTTCTGTTACATTGGGAATGGATGTCCACGTCCAAACCTCGCCTCATGTTACTCAGCCGACCACTCTCCAGGAATCTTCCGGGAACGACCAAAACGACCTACTTGTGGTGGTGCTATTTTGCTCATTGATGGGAATAATGGCAATCCTGCCAACACTGACTTCCTCGGAAGACTAGTGAACCCTGAAGACGGTTTGACTCAATAATGAGGGGCACCTCCCACTAGTTAGGGGCGCTTAGATCAGCCTGGAAGATCGTCTGGTTTGCAACCAGAAGGCCGGGGGTTCAAATCCCCCAGCGTCCACCATTAATTGCCGATTCTTTTTCTAATCCAATCTTCTAGACTTGGGCCGATGTCACTGCGTTCTAGACCATGATCTATCTGTGATTTGAGCCATGCCAATGGGTCCCCACTGTCGTACATTTTCATTTGGTCTAGTTTCACCGCTTGCAGGCCTTCATTATTCACTAGATGATTAAGTAGTTGTATGGATTGCATCTCACCAAATTCCGAAACTGGATAATGTTCTAAGATTTCATGAGTATTTTCTGGCATGATGTACCTTCCACAAAGCACGTACTCGCTTGGAGCCTCTTCCTCAGAGGGCTTTTCGATAATTTCAATCACCATCTCATCAGATAAGTCGACTACTCCAAATTTGCTGACCTCATCAGATTCAACGGGGCATATGCCAACGTTTGGCAACCCAGTCTCTTCAAACATAGAAACTAGCCTGCTAGAAGCCCCCGAGGCTAATTCTGGTCCAGAATGCTTCGGACCCACATGCTTATCCAGAAGTAACATGTCTCCAAGCAGTACTAGGAATGGGCCATCAATCTGACCAATCGCAGTGGAGATTGCATCGGCCACTCCACCGGGTGTTTCCTGAATGTGAGGGATGACACTCACCCCATCAAGACCCAGTCTGAGTGATTCTCTCGGTAGATCTGCCCTTACTCGGGGTTGATGGATAATTTCATTCTCGAGAAATTCGTTGAGGATGTCCTTCTTCCTTTGTGATAGAACTATGTGAACTCGAGAAACACCAGCCTTAGCAACTTCCCAAATAAGATGATTGATGATTGGCGTATCTACTAGGGGCAACGTTTCCTTTGGCATGTATAGACTCGCGGGGAGCATCCTAGTACCACTCCCTCCAGCAAGAATTATCGCATCATTAATCACTGCCATAACCCCTCGACGTCTAACAGCGCCTTTCAACAAAGCGCCAAAATAGGCCAATATCGAAACTACTGGGGTGGTAAAGTGAAAAGCCGAACTCACACGGCTTCAGATAATGGGCGAAGTAACAATCATTGTCCCAGTTAAGGATGAGGAAGTCGGACTAAATTTCCTCCTTAGTGACTACAAATCCTCTTCTCTAAAGGACATTTATGATGTCAACTTCATCTTCGTAATTGACAGAAGAACCAGTGACTCTTCTAAGAAAATAGCCTCCGAGTTTTCCGACATAGTCATTGACCAGGAAGAGACAACTGGAAAAGGCTCTGCTGTCAGACAGGCAATCGAAAGATGGAAGGCCAATCCAACCAATAAGGTCGTCTTTCTCGATGCTGACGGATCATACTCATTTGACTCCGTGAAACAAATCTTGGAAGCTCTTGAGGGTGGTGCCGACTTGGTTTCCGGTTCCAGATTCTTGTCTGTTCAGGGCAGACCAGAGGGAATGAGTCGACTTCACAACTTCGGGAATAGAGTCCTATCAACCATTTCTAGCATTAGGAATAGGAGAAGAATATCCGATCTGTGCACTGGATTGTGGGGGTTCAATTCTCAATCTCTAATGAAAATGCAGATTAAATCTAGAGGTTTTGATCTCGAGGCTGAAATGGCAGGAATTGCGAGGAGACAAGGATTAGAGCATATTGAGGTCCATGTAGATTGGAGTCAACGGAAGGGGGGGACTAGCAAATTACGGTCATTGACTGACGGATTCATCATCTTGTTACGAATTATCAGGACTTAGTCCCTATCCACCCAGTTACAGTTTCATTAGGGGCAACCATCGAGGACGGAGCAACAATCGCTCCAGGATTAGTCACAACATTGCACCCTAGTTGGCTATTATCGCCAATTAATGCCCCCATCTTTCTCAGGCCTGAATAAACCCTATCACCATTTTCTAGGCTAATTATTACCTCTTTCCTGTCATTCCTCACATTCGAGAGTTTTACGCCGGCTCCAAGGTTTGCCCCAAATCCAATTATCGAGTCGCCAACGTAGTTGAAGTGTGGTGCCTTGGAATTTGGTAGTAGGATCGAGTTTTTCACCTCCGAAGAATGGCCAACTACGGCACCATCACAAATCCAACTACCTCTTCTGAGATAAGCTGAATGCCTGATTTCTGCATTTTCTCCAATGTAGCAGGGCCCCTCAATTTGGACAAAATCTCCTATCTTCGCACTGGGGTGAATGAATACACCATCATCTGAATCCGAATTCTCAGTCAATTGAGAAACAATCCCATATTTGTCATCCTTTAGAATCATCCAAGGATTTTCTATTTCCTTCCATGAGGGTAATCCCGAATCTACACAATCAACAATTCCCGGAAAGAGCTTCCGAAGAAGAACCATCAGTGGGTAGCACACAAGAATAGCGAATAAACTCTTTTCTACACATTCATTATTCGACGATGCAAGAGCAGTTGACGATTATCGTGGAAATTGAATATTTCCGGCGTTGTGTTGATAAATACCATTCCTTCCGTTATTTCCCATGTGCGGGATATTTGGGTGCATTTCTGAACATGCTTCCTCTATGGTTCTCGAGGGTCTAAGAAAGCTTGAGTATAGGGGTTATGATTCAGCCGGTCTGGCAGCCATCTTCTCCGAAAACAAGGATCCAATAGAAACTGAAAGAACTACTGGTTTTGTCTCAGATTTGGTACTGAAAGCGAATGGCAGATTTGACGGCGCCAAGATTTCAATTGGCCATACTAGGTGGGCCACTCATGGTGGTGTCACCGACTACAACGCCCACCCCCATAGTAGTGAAGATGGCAAGATAACAATAGTTCATAATGGGATAATCGAAAACTCAATGGAACTTTCAAGCAAAATCTCTAAACTCGGGTTTTCACTTTCCTCTGAGACGGATACCGAAGTAATCGTGCACCTGCTAGATTACGAACTTAAGACCCAAGCCGATGGAAAAAACCATCTGGATGCATTCTGCAGCGTAATTTCCCAATTGGAAGGTTCGTGGGCAATTGCAGCCATGGCTACTGGTTTGGACGGAATTCTAATTTCTAGGAAGGGAGCACCACTAGTAATAGGGAGGGGTCAGGACAATATCTCTGTTTCTTCTGACGTTCAGCCATTCTACGGTGCATGCTCAGAGGTAGCATACATGAAAGATGGAGACAACTTCTTACTAACTAGGGAGGGGATAATTTCCCAATTAGACGCAGTTATCCCAGAATTCGAAATTCTACAAGGCGTTTATGATGAGGCGGATCCCGGAAATTTCCCCCATATGATGCTCAAAGAAATACATGATCAACCAACGTCTCTTTCAAATGCTCTAAGTGGAAGAATTAGTTCCGATGGCATAAATGCTCAATTAAGCGGATTTGAACTATCTCCTGAACAAATCAGAAAAGTTGAGAGAATAAACCTGGTCGCTTGTGGAACTGCCTATTATGCCTCGGAAATCATATGTTCATATATTCGTCGATTGACCAATATTCGTGCAGAGGCATTCATAGCAAGCGAATTCCCTGCCAAGTCAGTTTGTTCTCCCAATACTCTCACAATCGGCGTTTCCCAGTCCGGAGAAACAAAGGACACTCTCGACGCACTCTTCCTTGCAAAAAAATTCGGTAGCAAAATCAGCTCATTGTGCAACGTAATCGGATCAACCATATCTAGGCTTACTGGGAACGGGGCATATCTCCATGCAGGACCGGAATTTGCAGTAGCCTCGTCCAAGGTATTCACAAATATGATTGCCGTAGGTCTATTATTCGCTCTCACAATATCAGATATTTCCCAAAAGGAGAAGAAGAATATAATCAAGGAATTGAGGAAATTACCAAACATCATTTCAAGCCAATTGATGGATATGGATGATTCTATTTCGTTGGCAACCGAATTGATTACAAATTCCGAGCCACCGATTTTCATAGGTAGAGGAGCACTTTCTTCATATGTTGCAAAAGAAGGAGCCTTGAAAATGATGGAAATCTCCTACATTCCTTGCTTGTCAGTGCCAGGAGGAGAATTGAAGCACGGTCCGATTGCGCTCATTTCAGAGGGTTCGCCAGTAATTGCAATCGCACCAACCGATTCAAATCTGAGTTTGATGGAGTCAAGCATTCGGGAATGCAAGAGTCGTGGAGCAAAAATCATCTTGATCACAGATAATGAGGGTCCTGTGACTGAATTGGCAGATATACTGATTCAGACAAATAACACACACCCTGAACTTTCTCCCTTCGTGAATGCTATCCCGATTCAACTCTTGGCCTACTATGTTGGGGTTGAGAATGGCGTCAACGTTGACCGTCCGAGGAACCTTGCAAAGTCTGTCACCGTTGTTTGAATTACCTTACTGGATCCCAATTGTTGTACCTAATCCCAATCATTGCTTGGGTATGGGCAACTATTGAAATCACCGAGCCCCAGGCAAGAAATCTTCCTTGAGGGGCGACTAGGGTAACAATGATAGAAACTACCGAAAAAAACTCCCAATTATTCCCAATTTCAGGGCTCGAATAGAATGACACCATGGCATTTAGAGTGAATAGTAAGAGTATCCATGGGAAAATTACGTATAGGAACAGAGCGTTTCTAATCGCTCTTCTGGACTTCTTTCTCGGATTAATTATTGCCAAGTCAGCATTCTTTATTAGAGCAATAGAAAGACCCTGAGATCTTCTAATAGACTCCAATAAAGTCCTCTTTAGAGATCGCTCAAAGTCTTCAAAAGTAATCCTGTCGTCCACAATCGACCTGTTTCCGCTCCTAATTGAGAAAATGCCAATTTGCGCATCATCAGCATTCATTTCCTCATTTAATATGAATCGGCCAAGTGCAGAGGTTTTCCAAGCCAGTATGCTACCCTCAAGGACTGGGGTCGAGTCAATCATCGACTCTCTAATTCTTAGCCAATTTGATTTTCCCCTGTAGTACTCATTGAAACCATCTTCTGGACTCCTCTGAATCTCCACCCCTGAAACGACCCCAACGTCTTCTTCCATCATCCTTGAACGTACTATTTTCAGCCAACCCGGGGAAACATTGGCATCTGCATCCGATATTACTACGATATCCGCCTCTACTTCGTCCAAGACTCGATTTAATGCCACATTCTTGCCCCGAATGCTGAAACTTCGAATTTTCCATCTGGTTCTTTCCAGTTCGGAAACCTCAAGGAATTTTGATGCAATTTCTCCAGTTCCGTCACTGGAATCGGAGTCTGCAACGATCAACTCGACGAAATCGTGAGGAAGTATTTCATTGATAATGGATGACAACTTCCTTTCCACATTCGAACTCTCATTCCTCATTGGCAATATTACGCAAATTTTCTTCTTTGGTAGACTCTGTTCGATTGACATTCGCAAATCCTTGCTGAAAATCTTCAAACTAGACCAATAGAAAATTGGAACAATAATCAGTATGGATAATACAATTTGGACATCCGAATGCGACCAAACAAACCATCCCATTGATTTCCTAGAATCAAACCCTATACATATGCGTGGCGGGGGGCAGCACCCATTATGGCCAATAATGGTGAATTTCTCCATGTGGTAGTTACCCCAAGCCGGGATGAATTGGATTTTCTTCCTGCATTGGTGGACTCTATGGTGAGTCAGACATTACCTCCCTCGGAGTGGGTCATAGTTTCTCACAATTCAGGAGAAGAGGCCATGTCTTTATTGGAAGAAGCCTCTGAAAAATACAATTGGATCACAATAATTCCGGTAGATGATCTCTCAAAGAGAAAGAGAGGCGCGCAAATTGCAAAATTAGTCAATCTAGGACTCTCTGAAGCATCATCAGATTGGGCCTTTTTCTCTAAGATAGATTCGGACATGATTCTGCCCGAAGATTATTTCGAGAAAATAATCTCTAATTTTCTGGACTCAGAGAAACTGGGAATCACAAGTGGTTCCTGTTTTATATTATCCAATGGCAGGAAGGTGATAGAGAAAGTATCTAAAGACCATACAAGAGGTGGATTGAAGACGTATAGGAGATCTTGTTTCGATGATATTGGCGGAATTAGGGAACTCGATGGATGGGACGGGATTGATAATATCATGGCCCAGATGGAGGGTTGGGATACTCATTCATTCCAGGATCCGAAAGCTCAACACCAAAGAAGGACTGGCTCACACTCAGGTCTAGTATCTGGTTGTTTTGAGTCAGGAAAATTCGCTCACGCAATGGGTTATTTTCCGCCATTTATGCTTGCCCGATCATTGCATAGGATGACTAGCAAACCAATCTTAATAGGGGGATTTTCTATGTTCATTGGTTACCTGTTCTCAATAATGAGCCGGCAGAAAAGGGTCAATGAGCCCGAGGTTATTTCATTTCTAAGGAAAAAGCAGAAGAACCGACTCAAACCTTGGTGAAGAACTTCTCTCGGAATCATTTCTGCGTCACTGAGAAATACCGGGACCCTCACGAGTCACCATGGATGACGTAGAAGTCGATGGAAACTCAAAATACATTCTGGTACGCAGTGCTTCCCCGGTCCTCGCATCAGCATCGAACAAGCTTGGCACGTGGGTCAGCCTCAAGATTGAGGAAGGATGGACTCCCCATGGTTCGCCACAGTTTCATAGTGATGGAGAAAAATTCTACTTTATTCAAGCGATGATAAAGACTAACTGAGCGAAAATATTTGGCAATATAGCACATAACCGTTGAAAGCCTACTTGTGGACCGGAGAACATGGTTGGAGGGGCGTGGGCAAAGTCCAGACTTCTCA
>Ga0208522_1001772_pt1 | contig 13556 bp, 13 predicted proteins | sample ETNtaG_25_FD_185763 | JGI IMG/M metagenome (GOLD analysis project Ga0208522, IMG submission 185763) | Marine microbial and viral communities from oxygen minimum zone, Eastern Pacific Ocean - ETNP201302SV86 (SPAdes) (version 2) | ecosystem: Environmental > Aquatic > Marine > Oceanic ... | reverse complement strand
CTGACTTTTCACTTTCTGGTCCAACCATAATTCCTGGACAATCTATTAAAGACAAGACAGGTATATCAAACGCATCACATAACTGTATAAACCTTGAGCCTTTGTCAGCTCCAGGAGAATCAATAGCTCCAGAGAGGTGACCTGGGTTATTGGCAACAACGCCAACTGGTCTTCCTTCGACTCTAATAAATGAGGTAATCATACCTGGACTCCAATGCCTTCTTATTTCAAGGATAGAATCTTCATCTGCAATGCCTTCTATCACCTTTCTCATGTCGTAATAACGCAGTCTGTTTTCGGGTACCGCAAATCTAAGCTTTCTTTTATCTTGTGCTTTCCACTCTTTTTTAACTCCTTGGAAATAAGATAGGTATTTTTTTGCTGTTGCCACTGCTTCTTTTTCATCCTTAACAGCAATATCTACCACCCCATTTGGAACCTGAACATTCATTGGCCCAACTTGTTCAGGTGTGAATATTCCTAACCCTCCCCCTTCGATCATAGCTGGTCCGCCTATCCCGATATTAGAATCTTCTGTAGCAATGATCACATCACAACAGCCTAACAAGACGGCATTGCCAGCAAAGCATCTTCCTGTTGTTATACCTAACACGGGAACCAGACCTGATAGTTGAGCAAAGTAAGTAAATGCAAAACAATCTAACCCTGCTACACCTGAGGTATCAGTATCTCCAGGTCTTCCCCCTCCTCCTTCAGCAAACAGTATTGTTGGGAGTCGGTTTTGTTCTGCTATTTCAAACATTCTGTCCTTTTTGGCATGATTTTGCTTACCCTGAGTTCCAGCCAAGACCATATAGTCATAAGACATAGCCATTACTCGTGAGTCTGCTTCTGGAAAAAGATCACCGTTTACGTGTCCTAATCCACAAACCATCCCATCGCCTGTAGTATTTTTAATTAAATCTTCTTCTGTCCTTCTTCTTCTTTGAGCAGCTAAAACCACAGAACCGTATTCGATGAAACTATCCTTATCACAAAGGTCTTTAATATTTTCTCTGGCAGTTCTATGTCCTGTCTTTCTCCGCTTAGCTACTGCCTCAGGCCTGTTAATATCATGACCTGCTTGCTTTCTATCAATGGCTTCTTGTAGATCAGGTCTAATAAAATTTAAATCCAGTTTTTCCTGTTGATCAGTTTCAGGTATTTCGACTGCGGCTGTTTTTATCAAAATTAACGGATGCCCTTCATAAACAGTATCACCTTCATCCACAGTAATTTCAGTAACTTCCCCACTTACTTCAGACAGCAATTCATGCTCCATTTTCATTGCTTCCATAATTGCGATAGTTTTTCCTACCCAAACCTTATCTCCTATCTTCACATTGAAGTTCACCATTAATCCTTGCATGGGTGCTTCTATTGCTTCAATTCCATCAGGTAAATCATCAACTCTCATTTCAATAATATTCTCAGATTGAGAGTCTGCCGATATCAAACCTTTACCATGATCGAGAACCGCCAAAGGATCTTCACTTTCAATTTGCGCTCCTGCTAAATTTTGATCTTTTCTTTTAGCTTTAGATTTTGATTTTCTAGGTTTTAAAATCTCTTCTAGATGATCTTCTAAAAACCCTGTATGAATTTTATTTTTCTTCATAACCGGATAATTGATGATCCTTTTCAAAAGATCCAAGTTGGTGGTAATGCCTTCTATGTAAAAATCGTTTAATGCGCTATTCATCCTATTAAGAGCTTTTTGATAGCTATCTTCTGAACCATACGTGATAACTTTAGCGATTAGTGAATCAAAACTAGGATTTGTTTGATAACCCGTATAGCCATAGGTATCAACTCTTACCCCTGGTCCAAATGGCAAATCAAATCTTCCAAATACACCTCCGGTTGGTTTTGTATTGCCACTTTTATCCATTACTTCCATATTGATTCTGGCTTGTATGGCAATCCCTTTTGGTTCTGAAATATTGCTTTGTGTTATTTTTAGTTGCTTAAGTGTCTTTCCAAGCGCAATTTGTATCTGATATTTCACGAGGTCTATTCCATAAATCTGTTCGGTAACAGTGTGTTCTACTTGCAATCGCGCATTTGCTTCAATAAATCTAAAAATCTTGCCGGTGTCACTGGTTAAAAACTCAAAAGTACCTAAACCTTTGTAATTTGTAGACTCTGCTAACTTTACGGCTGCATTGATAATCTTGTTTCTATATTCTGGTTTTAAACCCGAGCTTGGAGCCATTTCTATAATTTTTTGATGTCGTCTTTGGACCGAACATTCCCTTTCACCGAAATGAGTTACGGAACCAGTACCGTCACCTACTATTTGTACTTCTATGTGTCTTTGCTTAGCTAAATACTCTTCGACGAATAATGATTCCGAACCAAAAGACGACTTTGCTTCTGAAGAAGCTCGCTCGTAAGCATCTTTAAGTTCATCCAGGTTTTCTACCAACCGCATACCACGACCACCTCCCCCATTTACCGCTTTAAGCATAAGGGATGCTTTTTTACTCAAACTTTTATAAAAACTTTCAGCCTCTTTGTAAGTAATCTTGCCGGAAGTTCCTTTTACAGTAGGAATTTGATTTTCTTCGGCTAATTTTTTAGATCGAACCTTGTCTCCAAACAACCTAAGAGTTTTTTCATCTGGTCCAACATAAGTAATGCCGGCTAATCTGACTGCTTTAGCGAAGTTGGGGTTTTCACTCAGAAACCCATACCCTGGGTGTATTAAATTAATTTGGTTTTCTTTAGCAATAGAGACAATATCTTTGATATCTAAATAAGCCTGCACTCCTTTTTCTTTTAATTGGAAGCTTTCATCCATCCTAGAAACATGCAAAGAATCTGCATCGTCTTCAGAAAAGACTCCTACAGTTTTTAAACCTAAATCTTTTGCAGATTTAGCAATCCTTATTGCTATTTCGCCTCTATTTGCAATTAGTATTTTTTTCATTAACCGTCTTTGTGTTGTGGTTCGTTATAAGCGACTGACCTGCCTCCATCAACAACTAAGTCATGACAAGTAACAAATCTACCTGCTTCACTTGCAAGATATAGAGCAGCTTCTGAAATATCTTCGGCTAAACCTGTCATTCCCAATGGGACTGCTTTAGCTAGATTGCCTTTAAGCTTTTCCAACTTTTTTTCATTCTCTTCATCACTTAAGGTATTAGCTCTAGCGGATCCTCCCCAAAAAATAGGTGTTGCGATGGCTCCAGGAGAAATGGCATTAACACGAATGTTAAAAGGACCTAGGCTTACCCCGGCCATTCTAGTGTAATGAGATACGGCTGCTTTCAATGATGAGTAAAGTGGGGAGCCTTGCCCATAAACATGAGCAGCCACACTTGAATTATTGATAATGCAGCCCCCTCCTATTTCCTTCATGGGTTCTACCGCATATTTAATTCCTAAAATAACGCTTGAGAGTAATCCCAGACCGTAATCAATTTGCTCTTTAGTGATCTCAGCAACATTATCGGCCGTTCCATATCCAGCGTTATTAAACAAAATATCCATTTGACCGAAAGACTTAACAGTAAAATTAATTGAATCAGAAATATCTTTTTCTATAGTTACATCAGACTGGTTAAAAAGTACACTTTCTCCCAAAGCATCAGCTAAATTTGAACCTTTTTCTTCTGACCTTCCTGTTATTACTACCTTTGCCCCTTCTTCAGAAAATAATCTAGCCGTGTCAGCACCTATTCCACTTGTACCACCTGTTATTAAAGCTACCTTTCCTTCAAGTCTTGCCATAACTTCTTCTCCTTTACTTAAACTAAATTTAAGTATTCTTAACCTTTTAGAATACCAATAGATTCTCTATCCCTATCAAACCCAGCAGGAGAAACGCTTGAACCATCATGTCCTCCTAAAGTTCCAAAAGGCATAAATCCTATAATTTCTTTCTGCTTATCACTTAACTTCTCTATTACCTCTCCCCTTACACTGTATTGAGAATTTTCTTGAGGCCTAATCCATGATTGAAGATAAGCTATTGAAATATTACTTCTAACTTCTCCAGAACGATTCAAACCGTTACCGTGCCAAACTCTTCCTTCCCATACGATGGCCGAACCTTTAGGTGCGGTAATGGACTTAGCCATCTCTTGATACTTAGAAGAATTAGCGCTTTTATAGTCTATCTTAGGCCATTTATGCGATCCTGGAATTAGTCTAGTCCCTCCACTTTCAGGAGAATTATCAGAAACTAAAACCATAGTATTAGCCATGACTGGAAACTCTAAGGGATGCGGAACTAAAGGCCATTGATCTTGATGCAATGGCATCCTTTCATTACCACTACCATTCATATGAGCACCCATTGAGCATAAGATAGTCTTCTCGCCAATAATATGTTCTATCAAGGGATAGATCTTAGGGTGATTAATAAGTGGAATAAAACAATCACCCTTATTTATTAGATTCCATACGAGCCTACTGACCTTCTCTTCATTCGAACTTTTAACCCCATAACCTTCATCTCCCCTAACCTTAGAGCCAACACCATGCTTCTCTTCTCCAGCAAATTGTTCTTTTAACCTTTTGTCCATAATCTCTACTTCTTCAGCAGAGAATGCATTTTTAATAATACAAACACCAAATTCATTTAAATGATTTTTTGCTTCCTCTAAATCCTCTGTTAAAGGGGGGTAATCCAATGGTTCAAATTCAGTTTTCAATTAGTCTCTCCTTAATTTACTGTATAAACAGATTCAGCAGTCCTGTAAAACATTTGATCTTTCTCATCATCAGAAAAGTCTGCGACGATCTTTTTTAATCCGTTATATAAGACATGATACGACAGAGACATTCTATCTACAGGGAAATTACTTTCCATCATGCATCTTTCAGGTCCAAAACAATCTATCGCATGCAGGTAATAAGGTCTCTGGGCTTCAACAAACTCATCTGAAGTTGCTGGTTTATCTCTGTTATTCCAGCCAAATCCATTATCTGGCATTGCCATACCACCTATCTTCATAAATACATTTTCACTTTTTGATATTTCTTTTATATCTTTCTTCCATTGTTCAAAAATTTCTGCCCTTTTATCTGCATAAGGACCCACACCAAGAGGCGTTCCAAAATGATCCAAGATCATCTGGGTATCTGGTACTTTTTTTACCATCTCAGCAAATTCGATATTTTGATAATGGTAATGCCAAGTGTCATAGGTAAAGCCTTTCTTTCCTAAAACATTCATGCCTTTAAGGAAGCTCGCATCTTGAAATAAACCTTCTGGAGCACCGCCTGGTATAGTTAAAGCATCTGGATGTTCCGCTCTAGCACCTGCATGTCTTATTCCTCTAAATAAGCCCTCAGAAACCTCTTCATGAGCTTCTAAAACTTCTATCACTTCCTCTCCTAGTCTTAAATCAGCCCTTGAAACGATTGCGGAGATAACAGCTCCTCCGGTCTCCTTACTTTTGTTGGCTTGATCTACAACAGCTTCAGTTTCTCCTATTACTTTTAAATGCCTAGGTCCATCTTCTTTATAACCCCAACCACATTCCATATAAACGGTCTTCAGTACATTGTGGCCTGAACCCGTATCGTTTTGCAGATCTTTAACTAGATAAGTACTACCTCTGTCATCCCATAAATGATGGTGAGGGTCAATTATGCGTATATCGGGTTCAAAGATGTCTTCTTTGACTTGAGCCAACCATTCTTCACTGCCTATATTAATTTCTACCATTCTCTTTCCAAAAAATTACTTTAAAGAACAAAGATAATTTAAAATTAGACCGGAAACAAACTTTTATCAAAAAGATAAGGAGATAATATGAAACTTTACAACTCAATAGGTCCAAATCCCCAAGTAGTGAGAATGTTCTTAGCTGAATTAGGCCAAGAATTAGAAATGATTGAAGTAGATCTCATGGCAGGAGAAAATCGACAAGAAGATCATTTAAAAAGAAACCCTTCAGGGCAAATGCCAGCCTTAGAGCTAGATAATGGGGACTTTATTTCTGAGGTCACAGTTATATGTGAATACTTAGATGAAAACCAAGGAAATACTGATTTGGTAGGTAAATCTGCTGAAGATAGAGCGGAAACTAAAATGTGGACCAGAAGAATTGATCTCCAAATAGTAGAACCCCTGACTAATGGGTTCAGGTATTCTGAAGGTCTAGAGATTTTTAAAACCAGAATGAGAGTAATACCCGAAGCTGCAGAAGGATTAAAATTGATTGCTCAAGAGAAGATCCTTTGGCTTGATTCTTTGATGGAAGGAAAAGAATTTGTTTGTGGAGATAGGTTTACTCTTGCCGATGTAATGCTTTTCTGCTTTCTTAACTTTGGAGCCACTGTAGGTCAGACCATAAACCCTGAGGCAAAAAATATTACTGCTTGGTTTGAGAAAATTAAAGAGAGGCCCAGTGCTTCTGCTTAATTTTTCATAGGGTATCTTTTCTTTTCTCATATCTATTTATATAGATTATCTCTGGTATGCCCAGAAGATTAAAAATGAGGAAGAATAAAAAAAGCCCTTTATGTTCATTTTTAGAAGCTAACCAACAAGCCTTGTAAGTCCAGTAAACCTCCCAAGCGGTGAGGAGCAGTATTAAAACTAAAAGCATTTAGAGATAAATTATATTTTTTTCAAAGTTTTAAAAAATAGGGCTATTCCTGACAAAGCGCTTATTAAAGCTAAAAATGAAAAAACTTTTAGTAAAAGGTTATTAATATTATCTCTATCTCGGTAATCAATAATATGAACACCCCAAAAGAAATCCCAAGTTCGCCATGAATCTGATCTGATAGCTGCTATTTCACCACTCAGAGCTTGGACATAAACATTCACACTGTCTTTAGACTCAGTGCTAACTTTAAATAATGGTAGGTTTCTACCTCTAAATTCTGAACCTCTATCAGAACTTTTAATTTTTTCTGCGGTTAAAGGGGTTAAAGAAGTCTTTTGTTTTACAATTTGCTTTGCCTCTTCTGCACTGAGTTCTAAGAGCTGACCTCCATTTAAGTCTCTGTAGTAAACTCCAGATTCCCCCTCTGCCCTTACTACCCACTCATCTAACCTCTTTATAATATTTAAGCTTTTAGCATTAAAAGTACCTTTTACATTTGTTAAATCTAGATCGAAAACTTCTTCATTAACTAGATACTGTTCTCCTCTAATTAATTCGATCTTATTAAAGGCAAAATAAATACCGGAGACTGTCCAAAGCAACAGTTGGATAGAAATAATTAAACTTAAATATTTATGAAAAGAACGAATCATTAAATTTTTTTAGGTCAGCTTAACCCCTGATAAGTACTCATGAAAATTATAGGCAAGGAAAGTTAGTGCGATACCCAAAACAATAGAAAAAATATCGTAGTGAATTTTTGGGATAACTTCAGAGACGGATTCTCTAAGTTCAGCCACTATAACTGAAAGACATGAGAAGGTTAGAAAAGATCCAAATAAGATAATAGAGACGGTATCAGGATTAACCAGTAGATGTGAGACAGCCCAGATGGCTATACCTAATGACATAGGGTGTTTGGTGTACTTCTTTATATAAGTTGGCATAACGGCAGCTATATTTAAAGTAAGTGCAAAAAACATAATATATTTTGCATAGACATAAGCTTTCCCATTAATTGAATATTGAAAGTTAGAATTGCTTTCGTACCCAAATATTATTAATAGAATTCCTGTTAGGCTAATTAATGAGAACAGTCCCATATAGGGACCTTCACCCAATCTATCTTTTAACAATACCCTTAATTTTCCTATTAAAGGAACCAGATGGATTCCAAAAAAAATAATTACTCCTGAATAAAACATGGCTAACCTTTTGTCATAAATGACTACCTAAAAAGTCTTTAAAATTTTTAGTATAAAATTTATACCTAGCTTCCTCACTCACTTCGTCCATCTTTCTTTCAAATCTTCCTATAGGATCATCTGTGCCTTCATGATGTGGATAGTCTGAAGCAAACATAAGAAGGTCTTCACCTCCAGAATTGAGAATCCAACCTATATCTTCTCCTGCAAAAGGGGTCACTTTTATTTGCCTTAGTACGTATTCAGACGGTAAAAGTTTTAATTTCGACAAATCCTGAAATTTTCTAAAAGCTTTGTATGATTGATCCAGGTGCTTCATCCAAGAAATAATCCAACTAGCGCCTAATTCCACCACTCCAATCCTGAGTTTAGGAAATCTTTCTAAAACTCCATCGAAAATCATAGCTGATAAAAAAAGTTCTGCATTATATTGAATCCCCATATATGCAAGCGCATCATTAGGCGCATCTCCTTCGACATGAGTAGGAACTTCACGTTTATTATTATAGAAAGATAGCGGAACTGGACTATAACCGCCATCAGCTCCTACATGTAAAGTTATCGCCAAGTCTGCTTCCTGAGCTGTTGCCCAGAATTTATCGTAATCAGGATGAGTAAATGATTTATTTCCTTTAGGCGCAACTGTGTCTATCAATATAGCAGAGAAACCCATCTTAATGACCTCATCTACAAACTTCTTAGCAATATCAGACCCAGCTCCTAAAGGAATATAAGCTGTTGGAAACATTCTTTTATCTTCGTCACTAAAAGTAGCCAGTCCTCGGTTTAAAGCTTGAATACCTCCTAGTAAAACCTTTTCTTCTTTAGCAGCAATGACTTGATTAAAGGCACTAGTGGGGAAAAGTATATAAGCCTCAAAACCTAAAAGGTCATTAGCTAGTTTTCTTTCTTCGGCATCAAAAGCACCTAATCCATTCCATCCTTTGTACTCCATGGACATAAAGTTTTTATAAGCCTCACTAGCTACGACTTTATTTGACTGACGTTCTGTAAATTTTTTTATAGCTTTGTCAATTTCTCTTAGAGTTTCTTTTTGATCTCTAACAAATGGTTCTAGGTAGGGTCTTATGGTGGAATCCGAAAATTCAGCTATCCAGTCAGGCCGCTCCATCATATGGGTATCGGCATCATAGATTTCTTTGCGGTGAGCGTATGTCATATTCTTTTTTTTAAAAGTAAGCTATAAATTTAATTTTCTATCATTTCACTGACTAGCTCTTCAACAATGAACAATGGAGGTTGTCCTTGTTCTAATACTATTGAGTGAAAATCTTTAATATTAAAATTTTCTTTTAGTTGTTCTTTTGCTTTTTCTCTAAGCTCTAAGATCTTTAACATTCCCATTTTGTAACTGCAAGCTTGACCTGGCCACACTATGTATCTTTCAATCTCAACCCTTACTTCTGTATCAGACATGCCGGTTATATCCTTCATATAGGTTATGGCTTCCTCTCTTGTCCAACGCTTAAAATGCATTCCAGTATCTACTACTAGTCTTACTGCCCTAAATAATTCACTCTGTAACACCCCCAATTCATCATAAGGATCTTCAGCCAATCCAGCTTCCAAAGCTAATCGTTCAGAATATAAAGCCCATCCTTCGCTGAATGCTGAAGTTCCATAACCAAATCTTCTATACAAGGTTAGATCTTCATTTTCTAAATTGAGAGCTACCTGAAGGTGATGCCCAGGAATAGCTTCATGAAAAGCTAAAGTTCTCATACTATAAGTGGGCGTTTGTTTGATGTCATAAAGGTTGGCATAAAAGACTCCTGGTCTACTTCCATCCAACGCAGGAGACATGTAATAACCTCCCGCTTGATTCTGTTCCGAATATTCAGGAACTGCTCTCACCTCAACTTTAGATTTAGGCATATTATGAAAGTAATCTTCAGAAATGTTCCAAGTCTCTACCACTATGGAATTGTAATCATTTACGACCTTTTCTTTTCTATCTGAAGTATCTGCATATAAGAAGTTTGGATCCTCATTCAATTTATTCATCAATTGCCCTACATTGACTTGCTCTCCGTAGCCCAAGTCAAAAGCAATTTCTTGCATACGTTTTGTAATTCTTGCAACCTCTGAAAGACCTATCTCGTGTATCTCTTGAGCTGAATAATCCGTTGTTGTATAGACCTTTAATCTTAAAGCATAGAATTCGTCTCCCCTTGGTAAGGACCAAACCCCATGGGATTTATTAGCTTGTGGTTTCGTCTCTTTTATAAAATTATATAAAAGCTTAAAACCAGGATTAACACTATTTTCTAAAGATAGATCCAATTTAGAGACAAGTTCCTCCAAATCCTCTTCATCAAGGTCAAGATCATTAATTTTTCTTATATAAACGCTCCTCAAAGGATTCTGATCTTTTGTGAAGTTAAGAAATTCCTCTAACTGACGAATTACATGATCAAAAACAAATTCAGGGGGAAAGATTCCCACTTCTCTCTGCTCATTTAAAATCTCTAAAGTTGCTTTGAAAGAGTCATCAAATAAGTCCAGTCTTTCTATGTAAGCTTCAGCTTCTTTTTTATTCCTAATTGGGTGAACATCGGTCATAAATTCAACTAGATTTAAATGAATTCCTCCTATTTGATTTAATGGATAATTATGAAATGGGAATTCTTCTTGTTCTTTAATAAAATTATTCAGATCAAAAATAGCTATTTTTTTAGTTATTTTTTGTTGTTTAGAAAGTGATTCATCATTGTAGGAGAGAAGGACTGATCTTGAGTCTTTTGCGTCAAGAAGGTCTTCTTTAAGTTCCTCTAGTCCAGAAGTAGAGATTTTTGACTGATGATTTGTTACCCAATTAAATCTATCTACCACTCCTAAATAAGTTAAAGCTTCAGGGGAATCGAGCATTTCTAATATAAGTTCTTTAGCTAGATAATGATCTAAAGAGAAAGGTTTAAATAAAAATAGATTGCCTAGATAGATTACGCCTCCAAGCAAGAACAATCCTAAAGAGTAGAGGGCTGCTTTTAAAAACTTTTTCATTTCAATACTAACCTCACTGGCACCCCAGAACAGTTCTCTTTACTTGTTGTGCCAAAAGATAAGATGTCTAACATCTTATCTGCAAAAGCATACTTCTCCCTTCTCAAATTGTGATAAAAATCGTGTGACTCTCTATCATTAAAAGCTTCGTACTTTTCTTTCTTTTCATTTCTAGTAACAGAAACTTCTACCCCACTATTTGATTGCTTTATCCAGTAAGACTCTACAGAGCCATGCTCTATCCAGGAATTATTATCAGAATCTACTATCCAGACTCTAACATTCTTGGTGCTTCCATCTGATTCAGGTCTTGTCAATGTCGCTACTTCACCACCTAATTCAGACAGAGCTATACCCAAAACTCCATAGAGAACTACTAGACCCAATAAGACCCCAAAAACTTTAAAAGTTCTTTTCATAACTTATTTTTACTAATTTAAGGTCTTATTTAATTCTGACCATCAAATCATCTGAATGATTTCTTACATCTGTTTTTGCATCAGCAAGGCCGGATTCAAACAACCCACTAAGGGTGTTGGATTTCTTAGCAAAATCAGCATAACTTTCATAGCCGCAATAAAAATACCAAGCTAATTCAGAACCCCAAGCATGCTCCCCTAAATTACATCCTCCAAAAGCCTCGTTATAGGCATCAAATAATAAGTTAGCCCTGTCACGCATCTCATTTATTGTTAAGAAAGGTCCAAATGTATAAGTTGCTCTTAGAACATAAGGAGTTCTTTTAGTTAGATTTCTTTTAACAACAGCTATTAAATTATCTGAATGATCTCCATAAAGTTGATTAGGTTCTCTAACTAAAGGTGCATTAGCATCATTTATTTCACCGAATTGCTCCCAAGAATCAAAGTAGCAATAAGAGTAGTATGCTCTTTCTGCTCCGTATTGATGTCTTAAAAGGCCACAATTGTAGTAACCATTCTGCTCTAAAGTGGCTAAGTTATCTAAGATAGATCTTTCTATTCTTTGAGGTTGAGATCCAGCTGGAATGGTATAGCTAGAGGTATAAGCAAAGTTAAAACCGCTCTCAGACTCAGTTTGGTTATCTTCTTCATGGTGTGCAGAAAAAATAGCCACACTGAAGACTAAAGAAAAAATAAATAATAAGTTTTTCATTAAGAATACTCCTGTTAAGTTTATGTTCACTACTATAACAAAGTACAAATAAAAAGACGTAGAAGGTAGTTAAATCCTGATTTCAATACATCAGAAAAAAGTGAAGTTAGCTCATGGCATCAAAGTATGTTTTGCTATCAAAGTAATCTCTCCAAGATTTAATCTTTCCATCTTCCATTTGAAATATTCCAACGCAAGGTAAATCAACACTTTTTTCTCCTGCTTGAGTGCGGTCCAATCTTTCTGCAATAACTAAATCTCCTTCGCTGGCGATAGATAAAAGGTCCCAAGTAGTAGATGTCCAGGGCTGGATAAAAGCTGCAATAAATTGCTTTACCTGTTCCCTGCCTTGAACAGGTTCCATAGGTATATTGTGATAAATACCATCTTCAGTGAAAAACTCAGATAATTTATCTGCATTTAGTTCTGACCAGGCTGAAATAAATTCTCTGATAATATTTTCGTTTTCATTCATTATATTTTCTCCTTATTAAAAAATTATATTCTAGTAATTGCTGACTTCTGGCAATTCTTTAAAGAGTTTACCTCTATCATTGACCTCACACTCTTTGGTAGAGAGAGTTATAAGTCCTTCTTTATTTAATTTACTAATAACCCGACTTAAACTTTCAGGTCTCATATGTAACATTTTGGCCATTTCTGCGTGCTTTATTGGAATAGAAAATCGGTATCTAGATTTGTTAACTAATCCAAGTTTAGAACTGATTATAAATATCCATGTTATTAATCTTTGTTCAGCATTACCTTGTGAAAAACTTTGTGCCCATTTGAGTTGCTTAGATAATTGACTGCTTATCGCTTTGCTAATGTGTAGTGCTAACTGAGACTCTCTTGAAGCTAAAGACTCTAAATCATGATAATTAATTAAACATAAATTCGAATCCTCTTTTGCCTCGGCGAAATGAGTGTAGGCCTTAAAAGAAATGCAATCCAAGCCTAAAAATTCTCCAGGATAAAATAAACCTTCAATTAACTCTTCACCTTCTGCATCTAGACTGTAGGTTTTAATGCATCCTGAACGAATCGTAAAGATTGAACTAAACTTATCCCCTTGTTGATAGACTAATTTTCCCTTTTGAAAAGAAATTTGCTGGGCATGATCAGAAGCAATTTTTTGACCTTTAGCTTCCTCTAATGAGGGTAGTAAGGATTCAGGAATACATATTTTTCTATATTGACAAACTTTACAGAGGGCCACAGTCGTTTCTGTCATAATTTATTTGTTTAATATTTTCTCAATTTCTTTAATCCTAGCATACAAAGCATCGATTTCTTGACCGTCTCCTGTCCAGAAGCAAAGCCCATCTTCATCTTCAAGTTTTGAGAGTTGTTGTTTTAAAATTTTGAGTTCTTTGTTTAAGTTAGCTGTTGTTTTGTTTCTATCCATAAATACCATCAATATATAAAGAAATGAAAAGAAGAATAATCCATAAGAACATACAAATAACTCCCATCAAACCCATTCTTTTCATGGCCTTACGATCAGCTTTTTCCCAATGTTCAAACATTAGATTTACTTTATTTAAAATCTAAAAGAAAAATACTACTAATTATTTTTTTAGGATTGATCTATATCAATTTATTGTGGTTCATTTCGTAT
>Ga0208522_1001771_pt1 | contig 13561 bp, 19 predicted proteins | sample ETNtaG_25_FD_185763 | JGI IMG/M metagenome (GOLD analysis project Ga0208522, IMG submission 185763) | Marine microbial and viral communities from oxygen minimum zone, Eastern Pacific Ocean - ETNP201302SV86 (SPAdes) (version 2) | ecosystem: Environmental > Aquatic > Marine > Oceanic ... | reverse complement strand
GCCGTCACCGCCCCGAGGGCGGTTCCCGACCGCACAACATTGGGCACCTGTACCAGGAGGTGCCCGGAGAGCCGCGCCAGTTCCCTGGTCAGCACCGGCTGTTCGCACTCGCTTTCGAGATCCGCGATCACGTCGATCGGCATGAACCGGTCGGCATTGTCCGGATGCGCCGACCCATAGCGGCTGATGCCCTGATGATCACCGCGCGTCACCGCAGCGGCGGCGACCGTGCCACCGGCAGCATTGATCAGCTGACGGGTGGCGGCCTTGAGCGCCTGATAGTCGCGATCGGGAAGCTGCCTGCCTCTAGCCATGGCGCACCGCCCAGCGATCTGCGCCATGACAGGCGCGCGAGGCTGATTCACAACGGGCGCCATGAAGCGATTTCAGGATTACCGGCCCAGCCGGGCACTGATCGAGGCGATCAAGGCCGTTCGGCACGCAAGAGAAAAGCTGGCGCGCAACGCGGAACAGGATGCGCGCCAGCAAGTTGCCCGCACAGGAGGGAACGCCGACCCGATGGGAGGTCAGGATAAGACCGACGTCAGAAAATGCGGGGGTGGGAGAGGGTGAAAGGATCAAAGCGATACCTCTTCGCGCAGCAGCGCTTCGATCTCGCGCTCGACCCGGTCGAGCCGCACGGGCCGATGGGCATTGCGGCGCAGTTCGCGGGTGAACTGGGCGCGTTTCTTGGCCAGCAGTTCCTCGATCACGGCCTCTTCGGCCGCCACACGCTTGAGGGCGTCGGCGTGGCGCTTGCGGGCAGCAGCCAGTTTCAGGGAAAGGGTGTCGCGCGGGGCGGTCATTCGACAGACCCCCGGAAAAGCGCTTTAACGCGGGTCATCAACCCATGGAGATGACGATGGACGAAACGGCCGAGACCCAACTTGTCGCTGAAATGGCGCTGACCGAGAGCCTGGTGAAGCTGGCTATCAACATGGCCGTGCAGCTGGTGATCGACGACAACGGGAAAATGGAGCGCGTTCGGGCCTTGATGACGACGATCGAGGCCACTGGCGATCTCGGCCCAGCCATCCCCAAGATCACGCCCGCCGGTGCCGAAGGTTATGACCGGGTTGAGGCCCTGCGCATCGCCGGGCTCAAGAGCAGTCAAACGGCGCAGTTCATCGCCGAGCAGGCCGCGATAACCGCGCATCGGATGGGCGTAAAGGTTTCCCGATGACACAAGGCGACGGAGGGCGGCGCGATCAGCGTCCGAGATCGCGGTTATCTCGACCAGCCGCACGCCGTCCAATCGGGCGACGTCTGTACCGGCCGGGCTCAATTGCATTTCTCCACCTGACGCGGGCGGCCGACGCCCTTGGGCCAATCAAGATCCTCGGGCCAGTTCTCAGACAACCACGCCATGGCGCTCTCGAAATTGCGGGTGTTGAGATCGCCACCATTGGCAATCGTGGCCAGGCGGCCGCCGCCGTTGAACAGCCGAGTGCTGAGGGTGCTCAACGACGTCCCGGTCTTTTCCGAGTAGGCGGTAGCAACGGCGACAAGCTGTTCGGTGAGGTGCATGGAAAGGCAAACCCGCGACTGATTTGCCCTTCATAATCGGATTTAATTCCGCTCTGTCAACGGATTTCAATCCGATATTTTGCGGATTGGAGCTAAGCTATTGTTGGATATGTCGGAATTTGATCCTCATACCCTCGCTGGCCGAATTGAGCAGCGCTTAGCCGTGGTCAAAAAGACCCCTGCGTCGGCGTCCGAGGAAGCCACGGGCAAGCCAGATGCCATTCGCAAGATCTACAACAAGGCGCGCGAAGGCGTGCCCTTCCATCCTCGCATGGACACACTGAAGGGTCTGGCAAAGGCCTTGCACACGAGCGTAGCATGGCTAACCGAAGGCGATGGTCCCGAGGATATTGCGCCTGGTGAGGTCTTGCTTACCGGGCCGACTATCGAGCGAACGCTGGCCGAGCCGCCCAAATATGCCGGCAAGGTGCAGGCTGGCATGTTCATCGCCACCGATGACTACTTTAATCAGGATTTTGAAGGTGTTCCGGAGTTTGTCTTGCCGGTGGCCAAGTACGGCAAGGTGCGCCAGTACACTTGGCGAGCACGCGGAGACTCCATGAATGCCGCAGGCATCATGGATGGGATGTGGATCGTCGGCGCGGATGCTGCGGACTACATCGATACCTATGGAGACATCGAAAGCGGTGATCTTGTCGTGGTTGAGCGCAGCCGCCACCAGGGGGCTGAGCGCGAGCTGACAGTGAAGCAAGTCCACTTCTATCGCGACCGGTACGAGCTTCGCCCGGCATCGACGAATCCGGAGCACCAGCCGATCGTGGTCAAGCACGATCACGAGGTCGATGCGGACGGTGTTGAGGTTAAAATCATCGGCGTGGTGCTGACTGCCTACGCGAATCTGCATCGTCGCTAGGATCGGATTTAATTCCGTTTTGAGATTGACGCGGATTTAATTCCGATCTAGCGTTTCTCCAGTTTGATCTGGAGAGCGCCATGTACGCACACCCTCACTTCCCAACCCGTCGCACTGGCGACGTCGCCACGCGGCTCGAAATCCTTGCCGCGGATCTGATTGATCTCAATGCCGAGGGCGATGCCCGCCGCTGCCGCCTGCTCGAAATGGGCTGGCCGGCCGCCTTCCTCGATACGTATGAAAGCCAGGCGCGCGAAAAGGCGAACGTGATGTTCGTCCGCGACGTCAATGCCGAACCGGTCAAGTCGCACCGCCAGGTGCAGGACGACATGGTCGATATCATCGGCGGCCTGCTACCCTCGACCCAATTCATCGTCGCCGAGCTGCAGGCACGCGGCGTGCCGGTCGGCTCGATCGACCTCTATCTGCGCAAGGCCAAGGCCCGCGCTGCCCTCTCATTCATTCACCAGGGCGTGCACTGATGGGCACCTATGCTGTCTATATCGACCCGGTCGCCGAACGCCGGTTGCATGCCATCGCCTTGGAAACCGGCCGCAAAGTCGAGGATCTGATCGCCGCTGCGGCCGAGGAATCGGCGCTCGGTCATTTCCGTCATCGTCTGGACGATCCCGGCCGTCCACCGGCACGGCGCGAGGTGGCGTGATGGAACGCATCTTCGCCGCCATCGAGAGCGACCTGGGCATGGCGATTTGCGGCCTGCTCATGTTCGCCATTCTTCTGGCCAGTATCCGGTGACCGCCATGACCTTTTTCAAGACCTTAGCCAGCGGCCGCGACTTCTACTTCGCCAACCCCAAGCCCGAAATGATCTGCCTGCGCGATATCGTGCATCACCTCTCGCGCGAGAACCGCTGGGGCAACAATATCGAGTTCCCCTCATTCTCGGTGGCCCAGCACTCGCTGCTGGTCGCGCAGATCTGCCGAAGTCCAGAGTCCCGGCCCTACGCCCTGCTGCACGACGCCGTCGAAATGGTGACACGGGATCTCGCTACGCCGTGGAAAGGCTTTCTTGCCGAGCTGGGCGCCGACGTCGTCGCCTATGAGCGCCGCGTGCTCAATGAAGCCATCTACCCGGCTTTCGGACTGCCCAAGCCGACGCGCGAGATCAATGCCGACGTCGATGAAGCTGACCAGATCGCCCTTGCGACGGAATACCGCGACGTCGTCGCCGGCCGCAGCAAAGACTGGGCGCCCAAGGCCAGGCCGCTCTCGACTCGCATCCGCTTCATGACCCAGCCCATGGTCGAAGAGAAATTCCAGCTCGCACTCGAAGCCGCGCTGCGCCCCTTCGGCAAGGTGGCGTGATGCGGTTCACCTCGATCGACATTGACGACATTGACCAGGCGCTTGAAATCGCCTGCGGCGACGTCATCGGCGACAACGTCAACAGCCGCCGCACCGCCAGCGATCGCGACGTGCGCCGGCTGCGCGGCCGCGTGAAGCGCTTCCTTGCCGAGCTGCCTGCTGACGCCTCGGTCAGCGAGCTGCTTGAGGCTTTGGAGGACTGACCTTGGCCCGCCGCGCCCCCGTCACCATCGAGGACATTGAGTTCGCCATGGATGAAGTCGCGCTCGCCATCGACATGGCGGGCGCCAAGGGCGCTGTCTATCTGCCCATCTTTGAACGGCTGGAGCGCGAGCTGCAGGCCCTGCGCGAACGGCAATCGACCATGTCGGCCGTCAAGGCGCGGCTGGAGCGTCTGGCAGCCCACTGAGAACGCCCGGCGCATAGGGCAGGGCGACCTTTGCCAGTTCCTTCTGGCGCCACTCCAGCGATCCCCCGATTCCATATTCCTCTCGATCGATGCGGTGCCCCAAGAGGATGCGCCGCAAGTCGTCACCGATCCCCGCTTCCTTCATCCGATCCTCCATCGAATGGCGCAGACCATAGAGGGTGTGGCGCGGCGTCGGCGCCAGCCCGTTGTTGCGCAGGTATTTGTTGACGAGCTGCGACAGCGACTCTTCTTTCTCGCGATAGCGCGGGAAGCCGTTGGGGAACCGCTTGAACACTTCGAGCGCCACCCCGACCAGGGGCACTACGCGGATCGAGGCGGCCGATTTCAGCTCGCGCGGATCGTCCGGATCGTCCCGCTCTTCGAAGGCCAGGTGCGGCACCGGCGCATTGATGCGGATCTGTTCGCTGGAGAGATTGCAGGTCTCGCTCGGCCTCGCGCCCACCTCGATCGTGGCGAGCACGATGGCGCGGGCTTCATCATTCAGCCGGTCGAGGGCGCCAGGCTGCAGGATCTTGGTCCGGATCCAGTCGGTGGGGAAGGGCGGGCGCAGCTTTTTATGCTTGACCTTCTCTGAAAAGGAGAGGCCCGCGAAGGGATTGACCCGGTCCATCTGCCCGATATGGGCAAAATATTCGGCATAGATGGTGCGCAGCGAGCCCAGTTCGCGATTGCCGGAAGAGGGGGTATGGGTGGCGCGGCCCTCTTTGGGCGCGATCCGCTGCTGCCAGTAGCGCCAGAACTTAAGGGCATGCTCGCGCGAGATCCTATTCATCTCGATATCGCCGACCACTTCGACGAACCGCTCAACGCTGCGCTTCTTGACGTTGATCCATTTCCGGCGCTGCTGCAGGCTTTTGGTGCGCAGCTCGGTCGTGGCGATTTCATCGACATAAAGGTCATAGACCGCTGTCAGCACCAGCGGCGGCGGCGTCTCGCCACCCAAAAGGGCGGCCTGCTGCTCGGCCGTGCGGCCGGCACTGGCGATCGCCTTGGCACGCTCGACCAGGTCGGCGATCGGCAGTTCGGCCACTTCGGCGGCGGGGCGATAGTCAAAGCCCATGGCTTCGGCGCGGCGCACGGTCGCCTCATAGATTTTGCGTGCGCGGACCTGGTCATCACCGGCCAGCATGGCGCCCCAAAGCTGGTTGTCGGCAGCCTCATAGGCATCGCGGCGCGGCCGGGCCTCGCCGATGTTTCTGGTCTCAAGGGAAATGCGCACTAACGGGGCGCGGCCGTCGACGTCGCGAAGGGCCTTGGGCACCTTGCGGTGATAATACCAGATCCCCCGCTTTTGCTGCAGGAAGCGATCCGCGTCGGTGCTGTCTTTTCGGCCGCCCAAGTGTGTCAGGTATCCCCACAGGTCTCCCCGCAGGGAACACCGCAGCGGCGCGGGCTGTCAATGACAGTAACCCAGAAAAGCAAAAAGCGCTGCAATTGCAGCGCCTTAGCTTAGACTTGCGTCTCTAGTTTTTGGAGCGGGCGATGGGATTCGAACCCACGACCCTAACCTTGGCAAGGTTATGCTCTACCCCTGAGCTACACCCGCGCTCCGTCGTCTCCGGCACTTGTAAGTGCGGCGACGGGCGCTATATGCCCAATCGCCGACCCGAATGCAACCCGGTTTTTCGTGTTTCTGTCATCTTCGCGAAAGGCTGTGGGAATCGGGGGTTGCCAGCGCGGGGTCTGCGGGCGCAAAAAGGCCGCAAACGCTGCGTTTCCTGCCAGCTCAAGAGTGGAAAACATGACCTTGTCCTTTGATGGTGCCCCTGGCGCCGCCCCGGTTCCCGCCGATCTCATCCGCGAAGGCTCCGATGCCGGCTTCAAGGCCGACGTCATCGATGCCTCCCGCGACGTGCCAGTGCTGGTGGATTTCTGGGCGCCCTGGTGCGGCCCCTGCCGTCAGCTTGGCCCGGCCATTGAAAAGGTCGTCACTGAAAAGGCCGGCCAGATCAAGCTGGTCAAGATCAATATCGACGAGCATCCCCAGATCGCCGGGCAGCTTGGCGTGCAGTCCATTCCGGCCGTTTTCGCCTTTGCCGGCGGCCGCCCGGTCGATGGCTTCATGGGCGCCATGCCAGAGGGCGAAGTGCGCCGCTTTGCCGAAAAGCTGATTGCCGCCGCCGCCGCTGGGGGCGGAGGATCGCAGTCCAGCGATGGCGATTCACTTGAGGCCCAGATCGCCCAGGCCAATGAGGCCGCCAAGGCTGCGCTGGCCGCTGGTGACCTGGGGCAGGCCGCGCAGATCTACGGCATGGTGCTGCAGCACGCCCCGGACAATGCAGACGCCCTTATTGGCCTCGCCGGCATCTATATCAGCGCCGGCGAGATCGACCAGGCCAAGGCCACGCTCGACCTGGTGCCCGAGGATAAGCGCAGCGGTGACGCCTATACCGCCCACATGCACGCCATTCGCCTCAAGCAGGAAGCGGCCGGCCTGTCGGAAGCCGCGACGCTGGAAGCCGCCATCGCGGCCAATCCGGACGATCATCAGTCCCGGCTTGATCTGGCCGTTGTCCTCAATGCCGAAGGCAAGCGCCTGGAAGCCGCTGAGGCCCTGGTTGCCAGCTTCAAGCGCGACCGCTCCTGGAATGAAGAAGCGGCCCGCAAGAAACTGCTCGAACTGTTCGAAGCCTGGGGCCCCAAGGACCCGGCCACGCTCAGGGGGCGGCGCATGCTCTCGGCCGTGCTCTTCTCCTGATAGGACGATGAATGCCCAAGCGACCCGCCAGTCCAGCTGAACTGCCCAAATCGGTGCCGGTGTTTCCGCTCAGCGGCGCCCTGCTGCTGCCCTTTTCGCATCGCCCGCTCAATGTGTTCGAGCCGCGCTATATTGAAATGGTGGATGCGGCCCTGCGCGGGGACCGGCTGATCGGCCTGATTCAGCCCGAAGACACCACTGAGGAGAGCCCCAAGGGACGCGCGCCGCTGCAATCTGTTGGCTGCCTGGGGCGCCTCACTCATTTCGAGGAAAGCGGCGACGGGCGCTATTTCATCATCCTCGAAGGGGTCACCCGCTTCCGCCTGCTGCACGAACTCACCGTGCTCACGCCCTATCGGCAATGCGTCATTTCGGCCGAAGGCTATGAAGCCGACTTTGCCCGCAACCACGGCGAAGAGGCTGTCGATCGGGCTCGTTTCGTCAAGATGATGCGTGACTATGCCGAGTTCGCCAATTTCGAGCTGAATTGGGAAGAGATCGAATCGACCGGCACGGCGGATCTGGTCAATTTCTGCTGCATGGTTTCACCCTATGGCGCCGCCGAAAAGCAGGTGCTGCTCGAAGCGCAAACCTTGGAAGAGCGTGCCGAAACGCTGATCGCCATGACTGAATATGAAATGGCGCGCGGCGGCTCGGACGGCGCTGCGCCGCTCAACTGATGGGCGGCCAGCCGGCGGACCCGCGCCACATTCTGGACCCCCATACGCTCGAAATGCTGGTCTGCCCGCTCACCAAGACGCGGCTGATCCTATCGGACGACAAGTCCGAACTGATCTCGGTTGCCGCCCGGCTGGCCTTTCCCATCCGCAAGGGCGTGCCGCTCTTGAGTCTTGAAGAGGCCCGCAACGTCGAACCCGAGGAAATTCAGCGCCACTCCAGGTAGCCCATTTATCCACGCGCACATTGGTTGGGCTATTCTCAGCGTCAGATGGGCAGTCCACTGAGCAGTTTTGGTGCGCTGCCGCCGATGCCGGAGGCGGCGCGGATGAGCGCTGATTTGACCGGCCCGGCACGGTCGACCAGCCCCAGGCCGAAATCGCGCAGGGCCCGAACCGGGGCACTATCATTGGAAAAAAGCCGGTTCATTCCGTCGGTGACCACGGCCATTGAGGCCGTGTCGAGCCGGCGCCAGCTCTGATAGCGCTCCAGCACGTCGGCCGATCCGTGGTCGAGGCCCAGACGCAGGCTTTCAACGATCACTTCCGCCAGCGCAGCGACGTCCTTGAGACCCAGATTGAGCCCTTGGCCGGCAATCGGATGCACCACATGAGCCGCATCGCCGATCAGCGCCAGACGAGGGCCAATGAAGCTCTTGGCCAGCTGCAGGCGCAGCGGAAAGCCCATCAGCTTGTCCTCGAGGCTGACCCGGCCCAGCGTCGAACCCATCACCGCTTCGATCGCTACCGCCAATTCGTCTGGTGTCATCGCCAGGAAGCGCGGCGCGTCCTGTGCGGTCTCGGTCCAGACCAGAGACGAGCGATTGCCAATCAGGGGCAGGCTGGCAAAAGGCCCCGCAGGCCGGAAGTGCTCATAGGCCACGCCATCATGCGCCAGTTCATGGGCAATCGTCGCCACCAGGCCCACCTGGCCGTAGTCGTACCCCATCGTTTCGATGCCGGCACGCTGGCGCAGGCGCGATTGCGCGCCATCGGCGGCAATGATCAGCGGTGCTGTAATCACCCGGCCATCAGCCAGGGTCAGCCGCCCCAAGGGGCCGTGCGCGCTCCAGTCGGCTATCTCGGCAGGAGCGATTACGGTGATATCGTCTGCCACCGCGCTGAGCAGCGCTGCGCTGCTGGCCTGATTGGGCACCATATGGGCAAAGGCTTCGCCCGGAGCCACATCGCCATCGAACCGAAGGAACAGCGGCCGCGCCAGATCGCCGGTGCCCGAATCGGTAATATGCATGCTCGCTATGGCCTGGGACCGGCTTTCCATCTCGGTCCAGACGCCCAGCGCTTCGAACACCCTGCGCACACCGGCGGCAATGGCCGAAGCCCGGTTGTCCCGTGGCACTTCCAGCGGTCGCCGGTCGACCAGCGCCACCTGAACGCCGGGCGCGGATCGGACCAGGGCCAGGGCCATGGTCAGGCCCACAGGGCCGGCACCGACGATAATGACGTCATGCCGCTCGGGACTGGATTGGGACATGCTGATCTCCTTGCCGCTCATTGTCCGCCCTGACTGCTTGAGAGGCAAGCGCATCATTGCCGCGGGACAGTTGGTCAAAAAATGAGCATTCTAGAGTTTGCCAACATCTGGCGCACAAATATTGGGCAATATGCTGCTGCCTAGATGTCGCCACAAAGCTGGCTGGCGCGATGGGTGGGAATTAAACCATTGAACAAAAAGAATAAAGCCAGTTCCAGGCGAGTTTGGCACGGCTCTTGAGTCCTGTTGGGCATCGAACACCCAAGGCAGAAAGGGGCAAGCATGAAACTGGTGGTTGCAATCATCAAACCATCACGGCTCGAGGAGGTGCGCCAGGCGCTCAACTCACTCGATGTCCACGGCATGACCGTGACCGAGGTGAAGGGCTATGGCCGGCAAAAGGGTCATTCCGAAATTTATCGTGGCACCGAATATGCCGTGCACTTCCTGCCCAAGCTCAAGGTCGAGATCGCCGTTGATGACGGCATTGCCGACGCGGTCAGTGCGGCCATCCGTGATGCCGCCCAGACCGGCCGCATCGGCGATGGCAAGATCTTCATACTCGATCTGCTCGCCGTTACCCGCATCCGCACCGGTGAAACCGGCGCTTCTGCGCTTTGACGCCACCGATTTCAGGAGAAAAAAGACAATGACAGGGTTCAAGACTCCCCTAAAGATCGCAGGTGGCGTGGCGCTGGCCTCGCTGCTGCTGTCGCTCCCGGCCCTGGGCCAGGACGCAGCCCCCGCTGAAGAAGCCGCCGCAACGCTGAGCGAAGGCGTCTCGGCAGATGTGGTATTTATCCTCAATTCGTTCCTGATGATCCTGGGCGGCATTCTAGTGTTCTGGATGGCCGCAGGCTTTGCCATGGTCGAGGCGGGCATGGTCCGCACCAAGAACGTCTCCATGCAGCTCTTGAAGAACGTCTCGCTCTTCGCCGTGGCGTGCCTGATGTACTACCTCATCGGCTACAACCTGATGTATCCGCTGGGTAACTGGGCCATGGGGTCGGATGAGACCGGTGGCTATCTCGGTGCCTTCGGTATCGCCATTCTCGAAGCGGTGGGCATCACTGCTGACGGTGCCGATGACTTCTCCTATGCAGCCACCAGCTCGGACTTCTTCTTCCAGGTGATGTTCTGCGCCACCACCGCCTCGATCGTTTCGGGTACGCTGGCCGAGCGCATCAAGCTGCTGCCCTTCCTGATTTTCACCGTGGTGCTGACCGCGCTGATCTACCCGATCCAGGCGTCCTGGAAGTGGGGTGGCGGTTTCCTCGACAGCCAGTTCGGCTTCCTCGACTTCGCCGGTTCGACCGTCGTGCACTCCGTTGGTGGCTGGGCCGCTCTCGCCGGTGTGATCCTGCTTGGCGCGCGTCGCGGCAAGTACAATGCCGATGGTTCGGTCAACGCCATGCCCGGCTCCTCCATGCCCCTGGCAACGCTCGGCGTGTTCATCCTGTGGATGGGCTGGTACGGCTTTAACGGTGCCTCGCAGCTCGCCATGGGCTCGGTGGGCGACGTGGCCGATGTCGGTCGTATCATGGCCAACACCAATGCTGGTGCCGTCGGCGGTGCGCTTGCCGCCCTGATCGCGACCGCCATCATCTACAAGAAGGTCGACCTGACCTTCGTGCTCAACGGCGCTCTGGCCGGGCTGGTCGCTGTCACCGCCGAGCCGCTGACGCCGGGTCTGGGCACGGCCACCCTGATCGGCGCCGTCGGCGGCCTGATTGTGGTGTTCTCCGTGCCGTTGCTCGACCGGCTCAAGCTCGACGACGTTGTCGGCGCCATTCCGGTTCACCTTCTGGCCGGTATCTGGGGCACCATCGCCGTGGTCTTCACCAACCCCGATGCCACCCTGGGTGGTCAGCTGATTTCGATCATCATCGTGGGTGTCTTCGTCTTCGTGGTGAGCTTCGTGGTCTGGTTCATTCTCAAGACCATCATGGGCCTGCGTCCGACCGCTGAAGATGAAGATCTGGGTCTCGACAAGGCCGAAGTGGGCGTCGAAGCCTATCCCGAGTTCAAGTAACTCCTAATTCTGGGTGGCCGGGCCCCTAGGGTCCGGCCATTCCCGCTTGCCAGCGGCGTGCAGCCCGCGTCCCTCTTGGCCCGCCACAGAGGCTTCCCACTCGCAAAACGCGCGGACTGCACACCCCTGGCAAGATGCCTGGAAAACGAGCATTGCAGGAATCTTTTGCACGGAAATTAGGCATTGACCTGCCCATTTTCGTGCCTGTTTGCGCGCGATATTCCCAAGCCATTCTAAATAAACACTAAAATGGCGCCGGTTCGGTTGGCACGGCGTTTGAGTCTTCTGTGACGTTCCAGCATGCGCCCAAAGTGGCGCCAAAGGGGGTCACATGAAACTGGTGGTTGCCATCATCAAGCCGTCCCGCCTCGAAGAGGTGCGCCAGGCGCTCTCCTCTCTCGAGGTGCACGGTATGACCGTTACCGAAGTCAAGGGCTATGGGCGCCAGAAGGGCCATTCCGAGATTTACCGCGGCACAGAATATGCCGTGCACTTCCTGCCCAAGCTCAAGCTCGAAATCGCCGTCGATGACGATCAGGCGGACCAGATCGCCACCACCATCCGCGAGGCGGCCCAGACCGGGCGCATTGGCGATGGCAAGATCTTCGTGCTCGACCTCCTCGCTGTGACCCGCATCCGCACCGGCGAAACCGGCGCCTCTGCGCTCTAACTCGCTTCCCACATTCGGAGACAAGACCAAATGCATTTGTCCAAAGTTCTGGGAGGCGCAACCCTGGCCTCCTTCCTGGCGGCGCTGCCCGCCCTGGCTCAGGAGGCCGCCGCACCCGCCGCTGAAGCCGTGACCGAGGCTGCGGCCGCCGTTGTCGACAAGGGTGACGTTGCCTGGATGCTGGTCTCGACAATGGTCGTCATCGTCATGACCATACCAGGTCTGGCCCTTTTCTATGGCGGCCTGGTGCGCGCCAAGAATATTCTGAGCGTCCTGACTCAGGTCTTCCTTGGCTTCTCGCTGATTTCGGTTCTCTGGGTGGCCTATGGCTATTCACTGGCCTTTGCTGGCCCAACCGAAGGTGGGCTCTCGGCCTTCTTCGGCGACTTCTCCAAATTCTTCCTCTCCGGAGTGACCCTGGAATCTACTGCCGCGACCTTCTCGGACGGCTACGAACTGCCCGAAATGGTCTTTGTGGCGTTCCAGCTCACCTTTGCCTGCATCACCTCGACCCTGATCGTGGGCGGCATCGCCGAACGCATGAAATTCGGTGCGCTGATGGCGTTCCTCGCCATCTGGTTCACCTTCTCCTATGTGCCCATGGCCCATATGGTCTGGTCCGGCCCGGGCCTCTTGTTCAACATGGGCGCCTATGACTTTGCCGGCGGCACGGTGGTTCATATTAATTCCGGTGTGGCCGCCCTTGTGGCGGCTCTGATGCTGGGCGCGCGCAAGGGGTACCTCAAGGAACCCATTCCGCCGCACAATCTGGTCTTGACCTATATCGGCACGGGTCTGCTCTGGTTCGGCTGGTTCGGCTTTAATGCCGGTTCGAACCTGGAAGCCAATGCCTTGACCGCTGTGGCCCTGATCAACACCGTCCTCGCGCCTGCCGCCGGTGCCCTGGCGTGGGCCTTGGGCGAACGTATCACGCGCGGTCACGCCTCGGCCCTTGGCGCCGTTTCCGGCGCTGTGGCGGGTCTTGTCGCCATTACCCCGGCGGCCGGCTTCTCCGGCGTCGGCGGCGCCATTGTGCTCGGTGCAGTCGCCGGCGTGATCTGTCTCTGGGCCGTGGTGAATTTGAAGCCCATGCTCAAATATGACGACAGCCTCGATGTTTTCGGCATTCACGGCGTTGGCGGCATTGTCGGCGCGCTGGGCACGGCCATCGTCGCCAACCCCTCCTTTGGCGGCTATCCGCTCGATGGCTACGACATGGGCGGGCAGTTCATGGTCCAGCTCACCAGCGTCATTGTTGCCGTGGTGTGGTCGGGCGTTGTCGCGCTGATCGCCATGCTGATCGTCAAGGCTCTGTTCGGCGGCGCCAAGGTCTCCGAGCAGGCCGAACGCGATGGTCTCGACCTCTCGACCCACGGCGAGCGCGCCTACAACTAATCCAATTCTGACGGGCGGCGCTGCGGTGCCGCCCTTCCCTTTGCCCGATGGGCGATGGTTAGCACGCGATTAACCACACCCGGATAGCATGACGCCATTACGGCCCACTTCGATGGTTTGCGGGCCGACAGTGAGTAATGCGTTTCATGCCCAGCCATCCTATTCCGACCCTCGATGAAGTCCGCAGCCTGCCTGCCCGCGCAGCCCGCAATCCGGGTCGTTCGGCCAAGGCACCGATGCCGCCGCCGGCCATTGCCATCCGCATTCCCTTGCGGGTCGCTGGGCTGCTGGTACTGGGGTTTTGTGCAATATTGCTGTCCGCGCTGGCATCCTGGTCTGTCGACGATCCATCCTTGTCGCTGGCCACTGCCAAGGCGCCCGCCAATTGGCTCGGCTTTCCCGGCGCTGTCATTGCTGATCTAATATTCCAATTTCTCA
>Ga0208522_1001770_pt1 | contig 13566 bp, 10 predicted proteins | sample ETNtaG_25_FD_185763 | JGI IMG/M metagenome (GOLD analysis project Ga0208522, IMG submission 185763) | Marine microbial and viral communities from oxygen minimum zone, Eastern Pacific Ocean - ETNP201302SV86 (SPAdes) (version 2) | ecosystem: Environmental > Aquatic > Marine > Oceanic ... | reverse complement strand
TTACAGGCAAACTAAAACTTAAAAGGTGTTCAAGGTCTGGTCTCCAAATATCAACTTTATATTGATATGGTTTATCAACCTCTGCTTCAAGAAAAGCATCAGACAATATTTTAACACCAGCTCTAGCAAACAGAGAAAAGTTTTGTGTTGCGCGATCAAAGCCATCGCTCACAACATACCTGATATCATAAACATTAATATGGCTGGAATCAGTTGCCCACATAATAGTTCCATCTTCACCAACCTGCATACCGCCGGGCGCCGATTCAAGTTGATACTTTAGAGAAAAATCAGGGTTTCGATCGATTATTAATGGTTTGTAAACAAAGGTGTCGCCAGCAACAAACTCTGTACCAAGTGGTTCAGAAAGAATAATTGGTGGGTCGTTTACATAAACCCACAGCCTTTCATCGTCACCCTCAAGGTTGGGAACAACTTTATACGTAACTAGCGAGTCTTCTTTTGTGGTCATTGGCATAACATCCTCACCCAATTTTCTTTCAACATGATAAGCCAGCTTGTAAGCACCAAGTTGCGTGGTGTCGGGAACCCATCTAATAGATCGTGAATCATAATGAAAAAACATTCCTTTTGGGGGTGGTTGCAGCCAACGAAAACTGTAAAAATCATCCTTCTCTTTTTCTGGCAGCGTATATGCAAAAGACTGGTTTACAGTTAATATATGTTTTGGAAGAATTCCATCTGGCAAAGGTTGGCCCATCGTTATTAATGGCTTTGGAACCTGTGGAACATCGATATCGCTCAATGGAATTTCAGGAAAAACATCTAAAACTTCTTCAGCTTGCCCATCAAGCCCAGCAACGCTTGGTTTGGCGGGCTCTATTCCTCGCCCAAGTTCAATGACAAATATAGTTGACTGTGAGCCATCCCAGCCTGAAGCAATAACGTTTCCACTATATGTACCCTGTATAACAACAGGTAGCGCAGAAAACACCTGAGACATGGGCTCTTGGTTTTCCTCAACCGAGAAATATTCTTCTGACTTAACAATTCCCTCCGGGCTTCCATAAGCTAAAGTAAGAACATTCATATCACCAGAAACAAGCAAGATATCATTATATGAATCTTGGTTAAAATCGGCAATCCGAACATCGCTTAAAGGACCACCATCAACAGGAAGCTTGACAACATCTATATAATCTCCATATAGTGTTAATGATATTAGATCTCCATTATAAAAAGGCAAAACCGAATCAAGACGGCCATCCTTATTCCAATCAATCACGGAAACCCTGGTAGGGATTAATCCATCAAGGCCCGGCACGGGTGTTTCTTGCCCTTTACCCATAATTAATTCTGAATCTATATTATAAAAAGGTTGAGTTCTTAGAATCTCTCCCTCAGCAGAAAGAATAACAAGCTCATCGAGTCCATCGCGGTTCCAATCCACCGCAGAAACATAAACAGCGCTAACCCCAGACTTCATTCCATTGGGCTTTAATGTTTGAACTATTCGCCATTCATTGTCTTTGTTTAAATCTAATATGGCAATTTCTCGCAAGGGGCTCCCAAGAGAAACAGCGACCTCTTGATCCATGTCGCCATCCAAGTCCATGAGAACAAAGTTGTGACCGCGGACAAAGTCTCGGCCCCCGGATAAGTTAAAAACACTTCCAGCCTCTTCGCTAAAACGATCACCATCCCAATAATAATAAAAAGCAATGGGTTGTAATAACTCCTTTTTATTGGGGTCTGCCATATTTGAAACAGTTATTAGCTCAGGAATACCGTCGCCATCTAAGTCGCCAAGCTCAACATCTACAAAATTGCTTAACAGCCCATCTGGTGCTTCAAGCTCCCATTCTAGCTGCTGGTATCCATTATCATCCAATTCATAATAGCGAACGACAGAATATTTATTGTTTTCATTTGTTTTTGACTCTACAGAAACAAACTCCATAAAACCATCACCATCTAGATCGTAAGTACCCTCCATATGAGTAATTTTATATTGTTGTGCTTGTGAAAACGTAAATAAAAGAGCGATATATATAAATTTTCTGATCATTTAGTACTATCTGGGGGCATTTCCACCGAAGGTGTTTTTATCGAGTCTGCTGGAACAGGGGGTGTTAATATTTCTGGAATTATTTGCATCGAGGTTGTATCAATATTTGTACCAATAGTATCAATCGGATTATCTATTAAGCTGTCAGGCGAAGAAACTAAAGGATCGTTTTGCAACTTAATAGTATCAGGATCTACAATATTGTTTTCCTCTACTTTGACGGGTTCTGTTTTTGGTGTAACAGGCGCACCAGTATCACTAGAAGCATCAGGCTCCTGAGCTGGAAGTTCTTTTACTATTGTAACAGGAGAATAAAAAGATCGATAATTAATTGATGTTTCTAAAGTGTCGGGAACTGAATCTGCGGCAAAAACAAACGTGTCTCTATTAGCGGGCACAAGCATTGAAGAAATATTTAATGGTATAAATGACGATTCAAAATCAACCTCTGTAAGGGTTTTGTGAGAGCCATCTTCCTTTACATTTATGTTGCCACGAATAGCGTATGGATGTCCACCAAAATATGAAAATTCAATAGAATGGTCTTTATCAAACAGGGGTGAGTATAGAGATATCGTCCCAGATTTTTTTTCATTTGTTGATAGCAAGGAGAGCTTTCCGCCGACGAGCGTGTCAAGAGCCATTGTTGAGGGAAAGCCTTCAAAATAGTATTCAGGAAATTCATATAGACTTGGCTGCCAAGCTTCAGGATCAAATGATTGGTTTAATGTATCCTGGGGCTCAGAAATGGTAGCATAAAAAATATTAGTGGACAAATCATGAATTAAAGAAAGCGTCACTAGTGATTCGGGTTTTTTCTGCGACGATTTAAAAATAAAAGAGCCCGCTTTGTTTTGTTTAATTGTTCCCAAGTCTGCGCTTACACCAACAGTAACAAGCCCATTTCTGTTAGTAGTATTTGTGCTAAAAGGAGCCTCTCCTTCAAACGTGAACTTGTTGCTATCAGGAATATCCTTTGATGTAACACTGACCCCATGGAACATTGTTGGTATAATAATAAGCGGTTCGGGTATTTTTGTTGTATCTCCAACCAATAAGACCGTTGAATCTATTATTGTTTCTAAAACCGGATACAGTTGGTGCGTATCACCCAAACTATCTATACCACTAACAATTTCTTCTTCAACACGAAGATCAACTTTGTATGAAAAATCAACCACACCTATGTCATCACGCTTTGGTATCCATTCTATAGAGTTTGTGTTTGGATTAAAAATCATTCCAACTGGAGGGGTTGACTCCCAATGAAAACTATACAACACGTTATTTTTATTTGGGAGAACCATCCGATTTAAAGTATCACCCAACATCAAAGTGTCTGACACCAGCAAAAGTAGAGAGTCCTCTAAAAACGAAACATCAAAGTTTAGCTGGCTGTTATCATAAAGACCCAGTTCAACGCGAGACAAAATCATGTCGTTTATGTCGTCTTCTTTAGCCTTTTCAGTCATGTTAAACAGTCCTTTTTGACTGAGCTTACTTTCTACAAAAGAAAGGGAATCACCAACAACCGATAGTAAATATACCTCCCCAGTTGCAAACGGAATTAGAAGCCCTTGAGACCCATCTTTATTTTCATCGAAAGGTTGAAGATATGGCCCCAAAATGACGCGCGCACCATTAGTCACAATTAAATCAGATATTATAGACAAACCTGGGTTTTCAACAGAAAACACGCTTGCTTTTAACACATTACTTTCTGGGCTAATTAATACCCCGAAATTTCCCGCGTTTGTTTCGAATAATCCTGAAAAAACCGGCCCATATCCATTAGTAACTAAGGAATTTGTATGTTCTTTTGAATCAGAAATCTGCCCAATACCATTGTCTATTTTGAGGTTAAACAATTTTACACTACGCGTTGGAGAAGACTTTGATAGAGCAAAAACATTGGAAATGTTTGAAAGATTTGAAGGACGAATTTTATCTTGGCTATCATCCCCGTTCGTTATGGGATTTTTATTGAGTGAAAAATCAAAACCATTCCATTCAAAAATTTTAATCCAACTATTTTCAAAATTATTAGATTCAATTATCACGAGCTCAGGGAAGTCATCGCCATTTAAATCACTGAGCTTAGCATCAAGGATAGAACCGCTGTCTTGTTGAGGATTGTATGTCCATATTTTATTATGGCTACCATCTTTATTTAGCTCAATAAAATCTAGAGAGGTTCCAAGACCATTAAGTGTTATGATTTCGCTCCTACCATTTTGGTTGAAATCATACGTACCAAAAACATAGAGGTTTTGAGCGGATAAATACCCAAACAAAAATACGGAAAAAGCTAGTTTATTAACACCTAGCCGTCGATAAATATGCGCAAATACGCACAAAATTAGATAAATACTTTTTGTAATATGCATACCCTTACCTTGAGGATAACTTAAATATAGCAGTTCGCCGTCGAATATATCAAGTTAAACACCATAATAAACTATTTTATTATATCACAATTATCTTTCCAATTTCAAGAGAGTAGGAATAAATTGGGTACTCATTGTTTAAACCCTATTTAAAGTAGATGAAAAGAATACTGCTAATAATTATTATGTGCGCCTCTTTTGGTTTTTCCCAAGGAGACATTTATCCAACAGAAACTCAATATGGTGGAGGGATTGGATTCAGTACAATGTATATGGTGTTAGACTCTGTTCCTGGAGCCACCATTCTTGATAGCCTTGGTTTTTCAGTAAATCGCATGGGTACACGTCCATTAGTTTTTTACGGTGGAGAAGGCTTTGCCCAAATGACGGGTCCTTGGCGACTTGGTGGATATGCTGGCATAGGCGCGGGCGGCGCTAGTAATGTTTATAATATACACCTATATGCTAATAGAGATAAAAAAGTTGGCTTTCAACAACCAGCACTTGGGAACGAATCTAAGGGCGACACGCTTTATGCGTTTGACGAAAAGCTTTCGGTTAAAGCAAGAATTAATTTTTTAATGGGGGCAATGACGATTGAATATGTATTCCCAGTATATCGCGATCTTGAAGTAATGGCTGGGGCATTAATGGGAGTTGGTCGTTACACCCTTTCAGTCGATCAAAACATAGCGACCCCCCAATGGTCAAAGTTTAGTACGAATATGTATGGCTATCTTACAGGAGACAGTATTTTGGTTGAGTTAGACACCCTAACGGGCGCAACTCGCGATGATTATGAAAACGCAGCTAAACTATATAGAACTAATGATTACCGCCCAATCAACATAAATGGTACAATGACAGAACTGAGTGGCACATTTTTTAATTTTCAACCCTATGTAGCTGTAAAGTGGCAATTCTTAGATAGAATGGGATTAAGAATAAGCGCAGGCTATAACAAGGGCACAATTGGCGCTGGAAAATGGAAGTTAAACGGGCACCTCCCTGTTAACGACTCTCCAAAATCTGCACTTGGTGGTTTTACAATAAGAACCGTCGTCTATTTTGGGTTATAGGATATTATGAAAAAAATAGGTTCAAATATTATTTGGACATGGTTGGCGAGTCTTACGGCCGGATTTGTTATAGCATTGCCCCTGACACAATTTATTTATTCTAACCAGAACAACCCTTATTCCGTTATAGAGTCAAAGTTTAAAGTTATGAATCAAATACTTTATTATGTAAACCAGCTCTATTATGATGATGTAGATATGGAATCATTAATGGATGGAGCCTTTAAGGGTATTATGGATCAATTAGATCCTCATTCAATTTTTATATCGGCAAAAGATCAAAAAGAGATTGATGAAATGTTTAAAGGTGAATTTCAAGGTATTGGAATAGAGTTTGATATTTTGAATGAATATATCACCGTGATTGCACCAGTGGTGGGGGGACCATCTGAGAGCGCAGGAATTCAGGCAGGCGATTGGATTGTTGAAATTGATGGCAATAGTGCTCGTGGTATTGACAGGGAAGATGTTTATAAAAAATTAAGAGGCAAAAAAGGTACGCGCGTAGAACTAAAAATTGGGAGAATGGGAACAAAGCCGTTTGACATTACAATTATAAGGGACGACATACCTCTATATAGTTTAAGGGCCAGCGTCATGTTGGATGATAGGACAGGATATGCTTGGCTAACCAGGTTTTCAACAAAATCAGGACCAGAGGTCCGTAGAGCAATAAAAAAACTTCTTAATCAAGGCATGGATAGAATGATACTTGATTTAAGAAATAATAGCGGAGGAATCCTGGACCAAGCTGTAGAGGTTGCTAATATTTTTATTGCTGAAAAAGACACAATTGTTTACACAAAAGGGAAATACAAAGACGCAGAAGAAGTATTCATTTCCTCTCCATCAAAAGGCAATGATGAATTCTCTATTATTGTTGTAGTAAATAGAGGCTCAGCTAGTGCAAGTGAAATTGTTGCCGGTGCGATACAAGACCTTGACAGAGGATTGATCATAGGAGAAACCAGTTTTGGCAAAGGACTTGTGCAGCGCCAAGCCGGACTAAGCGACGGATCTGCTATACGTGTAACAATTGCACAATATTACACGCCCAGTGGAAGGCTTATACAAAGACCGTTCGATAAAAAAAATGACTACTACAGAGAAATATATGAAGACAATCGAGAAGAGAGGCTTGATTCCTTAAAAAAATTGCGCCCTCCTTTTTTAACCCGAAAAGGAAGGACGGTGTATGGCGGTGGAGGTATAACACCCGATGTATATCTACCGTGGGATTTGAGCCTAACAGAAACCACAAGAAAAATAATGTCGAACCCTAAAAGGCTTATTTTTAACTGGAGCACTAAATATATTAATAAAAACAAGATATCTGGTTCTTACAGAGATTTTCAGTCGAACTGGGAAATATCTGAGAAAAGTTATAAGAAATTCTTATCTTATTTAGTTGAGGAAGAAAAAGAAATAAACGTAGAAGACATAAATAAAGATAAAAAATATATAAAAATAATACTAAAATCTGAACTGGCTGGACAACGTTGGGGGAGAGATGAGCTGTGGGGAGTTAGAATAATGACCGACAATCAAATTATGGGTACTTTAAAACATTTTAACGAAGCTGATGCATTCTTGGTTCAAAGCAACTAAATTAGCGGGTTTAAAATTTGAACATCAAACACAACAATGTGTAATCTTTGAGGTAATAATTGTTTAATAAACAAATTAATTTTTGCAAAAAATTGATAGGACTTATGACATGAACAAGAAAAGTTTTATAATTGCTTTCTTTTTGTTATTGACCTCTAGCATTTATGGTCAACAAAAAGACGATGCCGGCATTTATCTTAATGCCGAAAAAATGCCAGTTATAAAAGGCGGAATGGCGGCTATTGGGAAAAAAATTAGATATCCGAAAATAGCTAAAGAAATGGGTATACAGGGCGTTGTATACGTTGGTTTTATTGTAGATGAATATGGAAAGGTTAAAGAGCCAAAGGTTCTTCGCAGTCTAGCCGTCCCTCTTGACAAAGAAGCTATAAGAGTTATAGAGGAAGACGTCAAATTTACCCCAGGTTACCATGAGGGCATCGCGGTCCCCGTTAGAATGGTATTGCCCATAAGATTTAGAATGTGATAAAGAACATTTGTAAAGAAACAATGAAATATATTCCCAGATTAATACAGCTAATAACTATTTCCATATTTGGAGTGTTATTTGCAGATCAAGCCAGTTTCCAATTTGAAATAATTAACACACGAGACGGTTTATCTGACAATGAAATCACCTCTGTGACGAATGATGGAAGGGGATTCCTGTGGCTTGGGACTAAAGAAGGCTTGAATAGATATGATGGCTATGAGGTCACAGTATATAATTCCAATCCTTTTGATACAACCGCGCTTTCTGGTAATAGAATTTGGGATATTTATAAAGATCAAGATGGTGACATTTGGTCGTTAACCGATAAGAGTTTGGATCTCTATATATATGGTATTAATAAGTTTAAAAGATATAGCACTGGTAGTAAACCAACCTTTGTTACTCAAGATCTAGAGGGACTTTTGTGGGTTGCGACGGAAAGCAACGGGTTGTTTTCAATAAATAAAAAAACTGGAAACAAAAGAAATTATGTTTTCAAACCCTCAGATCCCTATTCAATATCAAGCAGCAATTTTGATTCAAAACAATTTAACCCAATAGTTATAGATACTTCTGGTAATATATGGGTCGGTACAGTTTCTGGGTTGAATTACTATCGTAAAGATAAAGACTTTTTTCAGCGCTTTATGTCTTCCACGTCAAACTTGAACACTGTATCCAATAATCGAATCAACACACTGTTGGTTCAAGATAATGAAATTTATATTGGAACCCCTTCAGGACTAGACAAAATTAATACAAATGATTTTTCTATAGATCGCTTAGCCCAAAGCCAGTGGTTTTCACCCCTAAATCAATATTCAGTAAATAAACTATTAGATTTTGGGTCCGACAAAAATATGGCGGGATTTTGGGTGGCAACAACAACAGGCATGGTCTTTTATAATGGGGCCTATCAAATGTTTGAAGATCTGGCGTGGGATTATTTATTTGGTCAATATATTAATAATGTGGATTCAGATTCAAAAGGAAACCTCTGGATTGATGTTGTTGCGTTTACGGGATTGATTCATTTTAAAACTGAGAACTTTTTTCAAAATAGTGGGATGTTCGATGACACAGATTTTACCCTCCTCCAGCCTAGCGCGGATGGTTCCTTAACAGAAGTAGACGAACCCCAATCAATTGCTAATGCAAACATCAACGATTTATTCATTGATAGCCATGACAATTTATGGGTGGGTACTCAATTAGGCCTTAATCATTTAATAAACACCTCACAGAATTTTAATTCAATAACTAAGGGCCCAAAACAACTTAAGGGAGAAAATGTCAGATCTGTTTTAATTGATGATAATGAAAACATATGGGTTTCTCATGAAAAGGGGGTTGATAAGCTTTCTAAAGACCTGAAGCTAATTAAAACATATACTTCAGACCCCACAAATAAAAACTCTCTCCTTAGTGAAGAAACATCTGCTCTTGCATTAACACCTGATGGTTTGTTATGGGCTGGTAGTCAATATGAAGGCCTTACAATAATTGATACTAAAAGGAATAAATTTGTACGTTTTAAAGCGATCGAGGACGATGAGGTTGGTGGTGGAATAAATTTAACAGGAAGAATTAACACCATATATCAATCAGAGAATATTGTATGGTTATCAACAAGAGATGGAATTGCCAAGGTTGAATTAGAACCAAAACAAAGAAGTAATTTTAGTTTTTCAGTGTATAGGTATGATTTAAATCCCGATAAAGAATTTTTACTTAATGCGACATCATTTTTAAGTGATGCAAATAACAACGAGATGTGGATTGGTACTGAAACAAACGGTCTTTTCAGGGTTAATGCACAATCAATGGAAGAAATTGCTCACTATATTCTTGACAAAACTGACGAAAAAAGTTTTTCGTCCTTTGGTGTAAAAACAATCCACCAGGATAAAAATAGTGTTATATGGATAGGTACACCAGGAGAGGGTTTATATAGATATAATAATACAGAAAACAACTTTGACCGCTGGTCGGTATACAATGGTTTACCTAGCAATACGGTATCATCTATTATTTCTGATCAACAAGGTTCAGTTTGGATGGGAACTCGAAGGGGAATAACACGACTTTTATCTAATGGGGATTTGCAATCTTTTGAAATCTCAGACGGATTACCATCTGAGATTTTTAATGATCGTTCAATCGATATAAGCAAAGATGGCAAGCTTGTTTTTGGGAGCGTTTCAGGATTAACTGCAGTTGATCCGTCATCTGTAATTACGAATAGTGAACCACCAATATTGGCTGTTTCTTCTATTGACGCGATAGACTATGAGGGCAAACGATACTCAATCAACTTTGGTGGAGATAAATTTTCTGTGGATCATAACATTCAATCAATCAATATTAATTTTGTTGGTTTAACTTATAATAAAACAGAAAAGAATCAATATCAGTACACCATGGATAATTATTTAAATAACTGGGTTGACAATGGGAACAGTAGATCTGTTACCTTTCAGGGTCTAGACGATGGGGACTATGCTTTCAAATTTAAAGCAAGCAACAATGATGGCATATGGAATGAATCCCCATATATTATTAGCATGGTTGTTACGCCGCCCATTTGGGATACCTGGTATGCTTATATATTCTATGTATTATTAACGATAGGGCTTGGATACTTAAGCTTTACTGGTATAGAAAAATTTAGAACCAAAAGACGCGAAGATAACAGAAAAGATCAAGAGCTTGAAGAGGCAAGAGAGTTTCAGCTAAAGATGATAGCTAAAGAAATTCCAGATTATGCTGGCATGGATATAAAGGCATATATGCGTACGTCAACTGAGGTGGGTGGTGACTATTATGACTTTTTTGAATTAGAGGATGGAAGCTTTTATGTTGTATGCGGTGACGCAACAGGTCATGGTGCACAATCTGGCATGATGGTTTCAATTACAAAAGCCGGCTTAGCAGGTATTGTTTCAAATTCACCAGATGATATTTTAAATCGTCTCAATAATGTTGTAAGAAGGGTGGACACGGGTAGGCTTCGAATGAGTTTGAGTGTATGTATTTTTAAAGAAAACAAGCTTTATATAAGTGCAGCAGCAATGCCCCCAGCATATCTATATAATGGAAAAAATGGAACCGTTGAAGAAATAGAAATTCACAACCTTCCTCTTGGGGGACTAGATAATGAAAAATTTGATCTAGTTGAACGAGACTTTAATAAGGGTGATGTACTTGTGTTACTATCAGATGGACTTCCTGAAGCTCCTGATCCCGATGGTCGTTTGTTGGATTATCCGGCAGTTCAAGAATGTGTTGAAAAACATGGACATTTAGGCGCAAGCCCCTTAAAAGAGGCATTAATTAAATTAGCGGATGAGTGGTTAAATGGGACTCAAAACCCAGACGATATAACATTTGTAGTGCTTGAAAAGGGTGATTTTAGCAAAAAGCCTAGTAAAGCAGTTAATAAAACAGAAATAAAAAAAGTAGCATCCGCTTAGAATAATAAAGGAGATATTTAAATATGGCTGATCCAAAAGTAGAATTAACCCTCCCAGTAATGCAAGACATGGAACTTGCTGCAACTAAAACGGCCGAAGTTGTTGCTAATAGAATGGGTTTGGATGAAATGAAAACCGCTGAAATCAATATGGCATTAATTGAGGCTTGTATAAACGCATTTGAACATTCAAAAACTAAAGATAACGTATTTATTACATATATAATTGAGGGAGACACGCTAGTTATCAAAGTTGGCGATAAGGGACAGGGGTTCGATTCCGAGGTTGTTGCAATCCCTAATATTGATGAAAAAATCAAATCTGAACATAAAAGAGGATGGGGAATTCAGCTGATGAAAGAATTAATGGATACAGTAAAGTTTGAAACAACCGAGGCTGGGACCACTGTAACGATGACAAAATCTAAATAAAAATAAACGGAGAAAAAAATGGCTGATTTTAACTTAAAAATTAAAGAAGAAAATGATGTGATCGTTGTAACTACTGATGGTTATTTAAATAATTATGGAGGAGAACAGGTAGCGTCTCTTTGTTTGCAAAAAATTTCAGAGGGCAAGAGAAAATTTTTAATTAATGTAGAAAAAACTGATATGGTAAATAGTATTGGTGTTTCAATTCTTATAGAGGTGATTGAAGAATTGCAAGGCACAAACGGTAAACTTGCTTTTTGCAATACGGTACCAATTGTTGAAAAAACGTTTAATATTATGGGCATATCTAAGTATGCTACATTGTATAAGAGTGAAGAAGAGGGCTTAAGTGCGCTTTCAGCGTAAAAGCAATATCTAAATAAATTTATAGGAGGAAATTTAATAATGGTTCAATATTTTATAGATGGTGGCGCTTTTATGTGGCCAATTCTTATATCACTAATATTTGGATTAGGATTTTCATTTGAGAGAGCATATTCACTAGTTATATCATCAATAAATTCAAAAAAGTTTTATGATGATATAGCAAACATTCTTGAAAATGAAAGTGTACAAGCAGCGGTGGATTTATGTGATAAAACACCCGGTCCATTGGCGGGCGTTTTTCATGCTGGTCTCACGCGGTTTCACAGGGGCTTAAGAGAGGTAGAAAAAGCTATACAAAATGCTGGTTCATTAGAAATGTCATTTCTTGAAAAAAATATGATTTGGCTTAATACAGTTATTACCGTTGCACCAATGATTGGATTTACGGGCACAGTTGTGGGTATGATTGCAGCATTTGATGCAATTAAAGCTGCTAATGATATTTCACCAGCGGTTGTTGCTGGGGGTATTTCACAGGCACTTTTGACAACAGCGTTTGGATTAATTACTGCTATGATTATACAGTTTTTTCAAAATTTCTTTATATCGCGCATAGACAAGTTGATACTTGAAATGGAGGAGAATTCAGTAAAATTTTTAGATTTATTGCACCTCCAATATGAAAAACTTGCTCAAGAATAATTAGTGAAAACTAAACGAAGATTTACTGGAGGTGATATTCCGACCTCCTCAATGGCTGATATTGCATTTTTATTATTGATTTTTTTTCTTGTTACAACAACAATTGATATGGATAAGGGCTTAGGCATGGTTTTGCCAGCTGAAGGTGAAGAATTAGAGATCAATAAAAAAAATATTTTAAATTGTTTAATTAATTCAGCCGGCAGCGTTCTTCTTGGAGGAGAACCGGTTGAAATACGAAACCTATCAAGGGTTGTCAGACAAAAGATAGCGGAAAATGACAAATTAGTTATATCTGTTAAAGCTCATAAGGCAGCAAACTATAATGATTACATCCGAGTGATCGATCAGCTAAAAGAAGCTAATGCTACTAGAATTTCAATCGCGGAATCCAATTAATGAAATTGCAAAGAAAAACGAAAGTTGATTCAGAGATACCAACATCATCAATGCCAGATATTATATTTATGTTGTTGATATTTTTTATGGTAACAACTGTTTTGCGAGTGTATTCTGGTTTACCTATTTCATTACCTAAAGCAAAAAGGATTGAAAAACTTAAATCAAAGAGACATACTACTAATATATGGGTTTCAAAAGATGGCCTTGTTTCAATAGAAGATAAACTTTATAAGGCAGATGGCGTCAGGCACGTTATGTATGAAAAGCGCGTTGCCGATCCACAATTAGTTGTTTCATTAAAAGCTGATGAGAGATCAAAGATGGGCTTAGTAAGTGACATACATACTGAACTTAGAAAAGCAGATGCATTGAAACTTAATTATTCATCTAAAACAGCAGTAGATTAAAATGAGAACGGAGTCATCAGCTGCCTTAAATTTTATATATCCAGTAGTTGTAAGGATTACAGGATTGGCTGGAATATTAATATTAATTTCTACATTCTTAATTTTTCCAAGATCTACCAATGTCATGGATCTTGATGATGATATTCAAATCATTATTGAACAAATAGACATTCCCCAGACAGAACAATTTGATAGACCGCCACCACCAGCAAGACCCTCTGTCCCAGT
>Ga0208522_1001762_pt1 | contig 13601 bp, 11 predicted proteins | sample ETNtaG_25_FD_185763 | JGI IMG/M metagenome (GOLD analysis project Ga0208522, IMG submission 185763) | Marine microbial and viral communities from oxygen minimum zone, Eastern Pacific Ocean - ETNP201302SV86 (SPAdes) (version 2) | ecosystem: Environmental > Aquatic > Marine > Oceanic ... | reverse complement strand
CTTTAGCAGCATCTCCAGAATAACGAACGCCACCATCAGCAATCAGAGGTATTTCAGTGTCCTTAAGTGCATCAGCGACGTCCGCTATTGCACTGACCTGAGGAACACCTACTCCAGCTATAATTCGAGTGGTACAAATACTGCCTGGACCAATGCCCACCTTGACGCAGTCAGCACCAGCCTTGACTAAATCAATTGCTGCCTGAGCGGTTGCAATATTGCCAGCAATAATGTCAAGGTTTGGGTATTTTTTTTTGGTTTTCTTGACCCGATCCAGGACTCCTTTAGAGTGGCCATGAGCAGTGTCAATTACTATAACATCAACTCCAGCATTAAAGAGTGCCTTAATTCTTGCCCCTGTACCTTTTTTAACGCCAACTGCGGCTCCAACAATTAATCTCTCTTGATTGTCTTTTGCAGCTTTTGGAAAGTCACTTGTCTTTTTAATGTCGCTAACTGTAATCATGCCACCTAATTTAAAGCTTTTATCAGTTACCATGACGCGTTCAATGCGATGTTTTTGTAGAAGCGAGCGAACCGTATCCATTGAAGCACCCTCACTGACTGTAATTAATTTCTTCTGTGGAGTCATTACGCTCTCTACAAGAGCGTCTAGTCGAGTTTCAAAACGCACATCACGACTAGTAATAAGACCAACTAAAGTTTTGTTTGACACAACTGGTAGTGCAGAAATACCATGTTGAGCTTGTAATTCAAAAACATCCTTTATGGTTGCTTTTGGTTCAATACTAATAGGATCTCTAATGATGCCAGACTCGAATCGTTTTACCTTTCTTACCTCTTTAGCTTGGGAGGTCACAGACATATTTTTATGAATAACACCAATACCCCCTTCTTGAGCGATTGCAATAGCAAGTCCGGCTTCAGTTACAGTGTCCATGGCAGCAGAAATAATGGGAATATTCAGAGTAATTTTTTTGGTAAGTTTGGTTGTTAAATCTACCTCTTTAGGAAGAATTGAGGAGTGCGCAGGCACCAATAAAATATCATCGAAAGTAAGTGCTTTTTTTAATACATTCATAAATTTCTCCAGATATTACTTAATTTCGCCTACGTTTTCCAAGTCCCGGCACTATATAGCCGATCAACATACCAAAGAATAATACTAGAGCGCCAACAATAAACCAATTTCTTTGACTTGTGTCTTTTTCTATTTGGGTATTGTTTTCTGCCAACTGTAGCTCAGTCTTTAGTTGGAGTTTTTCTTGTATGAGTCTCTCATTTTCATGCTCTAGTTTCAGCGCATCTTGATAGATCTGTTCAATGTGTTCCTTCTCGGCCTGTGACTTAGAACTTTGAACAACAAGGTCAGAATTTTCTTGTTTTAGAGATACAATTTGCTTTTCTAATACCTCCTTTTCTCCTTGAAGTTTAGAGATTAGTAACTTGTTGGCGTTATAGGTTCTTTTTAGTTTTATTAATTCTTCGCGTGCTGGTGGGTCTTTTGATAAATAGGATGCAATAATCCAACCAACAGTATCATCATATTTGATCTGTGCCCAAGCATTGTCTTCTGTGATTTGTAATATAGACAGTTCAGTCCCTGAGGGTAGTGAACGAATAATATTATCACCAAAAGCCTTATCTGAGCGGATAGGTATGTCTACCTGGTCTGTAATGTAGACAATCGTATCGGCACTAACCATTGTGGCTAAAAAAAAGAATACTAATGGCAATGATTTATATTGTTTCATAGAGATGTTTGATGTTAGTGTATCTTGCGTACAAAGCTAAAAAATGTTTTATTTGTGTTTTTTTTGTGGAATTTTTTTCAGTTTCTTGTTTCATAGTGATGATATTTTTTTCAATTGTAACTCTAAATCCCCTAGGGTTTTTTCTACTGAAGAGAGTCTTGATTGTTCTTTTTCAACTACCGCCTTTGGAGCCCCAGAGATAAATTGTTTATTATTTAGTTTGCCTGAGAGTTGCTCTTGATGTTTAATTAATTTATCAATTCCTTTGTTCAATCTTAATATTTCTTGCTCTTTGTCAACTAAACCTGCCAATGGGATAAATATTTTCATTTCGCCAACCAGTGCGGTTGCAGATTCGGGAACCAAATCGTTTTCTGAAAGCTGCTTAATGCTCTCCAACTTTGCAAGTGTTGAAATTATTGATAGATTGTTGTTGACATATGCTTCATCTGAAGCATTGAGGTTTTGAAGAAAGCAAGGCAAAGCCTTTTTCGGTTCAATATTCATTTCACCTCTAATTTGTCTTATACCTAGAATAAATTCTTGAAGCCAAGCGATCTCTGATTCAGATTTTTTACTAATTAATGTCTCATCTATTTCCGGGTAGGGCTTGGTGATGAGTCTCTCGGATTTATCATTATTCAGGCTACGGCATTGCTCAAAAATCTCTTCGGTAATAAATGGAATTATTGGATGTAGTAATGTTAAGGTTTCAGATAGCACTTTAATGAGTGTTGCCTCACAACCTTGCCTTGTTTCATTATCATCCAAAAGTGGTTTTGATAGTTCAAGGTACCAGTCACAATAATCATGCCATACAAATTCATAGAGAGCTTGGCTCATCAGATCAAGACGATAGTCAGATAAGTGTTTTTCAACTGCAATTTTTGTATGCTGGAGTCGTGACAATATCCAATTGTCTGGCGTTGATAAAGTGGCATCAAAGTTAATAGATCGGGATTCAAGTTTCATTAGCACGAAACGAGAGGCATTCCAGAGCTTATTACAGAAATTTCGATAACCCTCTACTCGCTTCAGGTCAAACTTAATGTCGCGCCCAAATGATGCAAGGGCAGTAAATGTTAATCTAAGAGCATCAGTACCAAATGGCGGTATCCCGTTAGAAAATTCTTTTTCGGTTTGTTTTTTTATTTTCGAAGCTAACTCAGGTTGCATCATTCCCTGTGTTCGTTTTTCAAGCAGCTCTTCTAAACTAATGCCATCTATTAGGTCGATCGGATCCAAAACATTGCCCTTAGATTTACTCATTTTCTGGCCATGACCATCTTTAATGAGACCAGTGATATATATGTCCTTAAAGGGTACATTGCCAGCAAACCTTATTCCAAACATGATCATTCTAGCAACCCAAAAAAATATAATATCAAAGCCCGTAACAAGAACACTTGTTGGATAAAAGCGTGACAATTCCGGAGTCTTTTCTGGCCAACCTAATGTTGAAAAAGGCCATAGAGCGGAGGAAAACCAGGTATCCAATACATCTTCATCATGAGTTAATTCAACACCATCACCTGCCTGTTTTTGTGCCTCTTCAATATTTTTTGCAACATAGATTTTTCCAGTTTTGTCATACCAAGCCGGAATTCGGTGCCCCCACCAAATTTGACGTGAAATACACCAGTCTTCAATATTTTCCATCCAGTTGAAATAGGTTTTCTCCCAATTTCCAGGAACGAAGCGAATATCACCATTTTTAACTGCATCAATAGCAGGTTTAGCTAGAGGTTGTATTTTGACAAACCATTGATCGGTCATATAAGGCTCAATTACAGTATTGGTTCTATCTCCTCTGGGCACCATCATGGTGTGAGGATCAATTTTCTCTATTAAATTTTGTTTTTTTAAATCTTTTACAACAACTTTACGAGCTATAAAGCGGTCTAAATTTTGATAAGCTTTAGGAGCGTTGAGATTAATTTTTGCATCATCTGTGAGGATGTTTATATTTTCAAGTCCATGTCTTTGACCTATCTCGTAGTCATTAAAGTCATGCGCAGGAGTGATTTTTACACAACCTGTGCCAAATTCCATATCGACATAATCGTCTGCAATGATTGGAATTTGTCTACTAGTCAGAGGCAAATTGACCATCTTTCCGATCAAGTGTTGGTAACGGGCATCATCCGGATGAATCGCCACAGCGCAATCACCAAGCATGGTTTCTGGCCTAGTTGTGGCAACCACCATAACCTCATCAGAGTTAGCAACAGGGTATCTAATGTGCCACAAAGACCCCTGTTCTTCGGTGCTAATCACTTCAAGGTCGGACACAGCTGTCAAAAGTACAGGATCCCAATTAACGAGTCTCTTGCCACGATAAATTAAACCTTCTTTATAGAGTTCAATAAATACCTTTTGTACTGCGTCAGAAAGGCTTTGGTCCATGGTGAAGCATTCTCTTTCCCAGTCCACTGATGCTCCAATTCGTCTCATCTGAGAAGTAATCGTTCCTCCAGAATGGCGCTTCCAATCCCAAACTTTTTCTATAAATTTTTCACGACCAAGGTCATGTCGTGAAACGTTTTGACGCTCGAGTTGTCTTTCAACCACCATTTGAGTTGCAATGCCGGCATGGTCGGTACCAGGTTGCCATAACGTTTGATCACCTTTGCCACGATGGTAACGAGTCAAGACGTCCATGATTGTATGTTGAAAGGCATGACCCATATGTAAGCTCCCAGTTACATTGGGTGGTGGAAGTACTATGCTATAGGCATTCTGACTATTGGAATTTAACTGAGAGGAAAAGTAATCACCCTGTTCCCAAATATCACGAAATTTTGCTTCAATTAGTTCAGGGTTGTACGTTTTTTCCATAGAAATAGGAAGATGGATAAAACTGAGATATTATACAATAGTTATCAACAATTTAACTTCTACTTTAGCTTTATATGTCGTAACTCTTACGACCCGATAAGGCATGAGCTATGGTATTAATATCGGTATATTCTAATTCGCCACCAAGCGGGATGCCGTGAGCTATCCTGGTAGTTCTTATTTGGTATTTTTTTGCTAAATTATAAATATAATGAGCAGTCACTTCGCCTTCAATTGTCGCATTAGTAGCTAAAATAATTTCATTCACTTCCTCATTTCTGAGCAAATCCTCAAGTTCATCTAGACCCAGCTCAGCAGCACCTATGCCATCGATCGGTGAAAGATAGCCACTAAGAACAAAGTATTTTCCCGAATAGACACCACTCTGCTCGATGACATGAATGTCTGTGGGTGTTTCCACAACACACAATTGGGATTCATCACGAGTATTATTTTCGCAAATACTGCAAAGAGTCTTTTCAGATAGAGTCCGACACCTTTCACAGTTCTTGACATTCTCCATTGTCTCAGCAAGTGCATTGGAAAGATCTAATCCACCTTGCCTGTCGCGTTCAAGTAGGTGATAAATAAATCGTTGAGCGCTCTTAGGTCCGACCCCTGGGAGCTTACAAAATGCTTTATTGAGCTTTTCAATCATAAAATAAACCTAGCGAATTATTAAAAGGGCAGATCAATTCCACCAGTAACATTTTTCAATTTTGCTTTAGAGATTTCACTAATCTGGGAAGAGGCGTCATTAAGTGCAGTCATAATCAAATCTTCCAGTATCTCCTTATCAGTTAGGAGTGATTCATTAATTTCAATGTTGGTGACACGATATTCCCCTGTCAAAGTAATTTTAACGGAACCAGAGCCGGATTCTCCTTGGCAAGAAGTTAATTTAATTTCTTCCTGGACGATTTTCATGTCTTCCTGCATTTTTTTGGCTTTTTGTAACATGCTTACCATGCCGTCTTTAAACATTGAATGACTCCTTTGAGGATTTGATTGATTTAAGGTCAACTTTTGTGTTGAAGGCCTCTTCTATTTTTTTGAGTCCTTCATCATTGAGAAATTGTTTTTCAGTTTGCTTTCTTTTTTGTTGTTCTTTGATAACTTCTTTTTGTGAAAGTGTGCTTCCATTGGTGTTTCCAGATTCAATTTCCAGTGATATTTCGTTGAACTCGTTGAGTAAAGTTTTTTCGATTGAATTTTGAATGTTCCTGGTGAATAGGTTATTAAATTCTTCATTCAGAATAAGCACAAGTTTATCGCTTTCATGGGATCCAAAAAGAGTATTTTTAACAAGCATTTTAGCAGCGCCTTCAAATGGCAAGTTATTGATAATTCCCTCCCAGTCTCTTTGGTTGTTGATTTTAATTTTCTTTCGCGATTTGGTTTGCTTATCCTTACTGGGCTTATTTTCGGATGCTTCTTTAGTATTGTTTTGTATAATTTTGGGCTTCGTTTCTAGAGAATTTTGTTCAACTTTGGAAGATTTATTTTTTGGCTTAGTTGACGTTTTTAGAGTTTTTTTTTCATTCTCATGCTCGGGGTGAAATGCGATCATTCTGAGCAATGTCATTTCTAAACCGATTTGCTCACTTGGTGAATATACAAGATCCTTTTGACCATTAATAGCGATTTGATAAAAAAGCTGTAAGTCGTGTGCTGAGATTTGACTGGCAAGGGTTATTATTTCACTGTCAATTTGATCATTATTGGTAAGCATCTGAGCAATTGACACTTGATGAAAAAGCGATGTTATGTCTTTAAGGACGTTCGAGAGGCTTTCACCTTTATGTGCAAGATCTTTGACAAACAATATAACTTCCTCAGCTTTTCTTTCAATGACCAGTGTTGCTAGTTTAATGACATCATCATGGAGCACTAGACCCAGCATTTCATTTATGTCTTTGGCTTTGACACTTCCATTGCCATATGATATTGACTGGTCAAGAAGGCTAAGAGCATCGCGCATTGAACCATTGCCAAAATCTGCAATCTTAGATAATGCAGGCTCTTCGAACTCCAGACCCTCTGAATTCATAATAAATACAAGCTGCATAAGGATTTCATTGTGAGAGAGCTTATTTAAATTAAATTGCAAGCAACGAGACAGAATTGTGACAGGTAGTTTTTTTGGGTCAGTGGTCGCTAACAAAAACTTGATATGTCCTGGAGGCTCTTCAAGCGTCTTTAGGAGCGCATTGAAACTACTCTTTGATAACATGTGAACTTCATCTATGAGATAGATTTTATAGAGATTCTTTGTTGGTAAATATTGAGCATTTTCAAGAATTTCTCGCATATGATCTACACCAGTATGGGAGGCTGCATCTAATTCAATGAGGTCGACCGACTGACCTTGATCTATTTCTTGGCATGTCACACATTCACCACAAGGCTTTGAGCTGACCCCTTTTTCGCAATTAACAGACTTTGCAAAGATGCGTGCAATGGTAGTCTTTCCAACACCGCGAGTTCCTGTAAACAAAAATCCATGGTGCAGATTGTTGTTATCAAGTGCATTAACAAGGGTTTTGATTGTATGTGTTTGACCGACCAACTCTTCAAATTTATGGGGTCTATACTTTCTAGCTAAAACTTGGTAATGTTCGCTCATCAAGGTTAATATTTTCTTAGTATGTAGGGTAGTGCCGAGAATAGGGTCCAACACACAAAAAAATTATTACCGTTGCTCCCTTCCGGGCCTGGCGGGGTTCATAACCATTCATTGTCGGTGTACCCTCGACACTACAGTCGTATTTTACTAGATTTGATTATTCCAATTAATTTTTCTTGGTTATTGTAAGTGTTTTTTTATGTTAAATAAAGGACGTTTCATTAATTAAGCGTTGATGCTTTTTATCGCCTGATAGCGATCATAAATTAACGACCATATTTCACCAACTTTTCCGTTATTAATAAGGCTATTATCAATACGCTTTATCGGAACAATTTCGCGTGTAGAGCTACTAATCCAGACCTCATCAGCATCCATTAAGGAGTCTTTATCGAATGTGACCTCTTTGACTTCAATATCGCAATATTTAGCACAATCTATGGCTATTTCTCTGGTTATACCTGGCAATATATAGGGCCCCTTGGGGTGGGTGTAGACGCTATTATCTTTAACCAAAAACAAGTTCGAACTAGAGCATTCAGTAACGATACCATCGCGAATAAGAATAACCTCTTCAACACCATGATTTTTTGCTTCCTGAGCGAACATGATATTAGCAAGGAGCGAGGTGGCTTTGGTGTCGCATTGACTCCATCGAGTGTCATCACGGGTAATGGCATCTGAGCCTATTAAAAGATCATCTTTGGTTTGACTCTTAAAGGGCGATGATTGCATATAAACGGTTGGCTCAAGTTTGCCATGGGTGTGTTTCCGATCATCATCACAGCCACGGGAGATCTGTAAATAAATAGCCTGTTTGCTATTCTCTCGGTGATATGAAATTAATTTGTTAATTATTGAGATCCACCCTTTTTTGTCATAAGGGTTAACTATATTAATGGCATCAAGTCCTTTTTGAAGTCGTTTTAAATGCGATTCCAGTCCTAGTATTAATCCATTGTAGACAGGAAAAACCTCATAAACCCCATCACCAAATAGAAAGCCTCGGTCCATAACGGAAATAAAGGCTTCACTTTTTAAGATAAATTTTCCGTTTAAATAAACCAATACTTTATCTAAAAAGTAACTTAATGGTATCAACTATTCTTGCAAAGAATCCAGATTCAGGTGCATCCTCAAGAGCAACAAGAGGAAGGGTGGCGATGGACTCATTACTAAAGCTGATCACCAGATTTCCAACTCTTTCACCCTGATTAATAGGGGCTATTAAATCCTGGTCAAGAGTAATGGTTTGAGTGGTATATTTAAACTGGTTTCTTGGTAGGGTTAGATAAGTTGAATCTTCTACGCCAACCTTGACGCTACTTTTTTCAGATTTGTAGATCGGTACCTGATGGGATATATCGTCAATAGACTGGGTCTCAAAGAAGCGAAAACCGTAATCCAATAATTTTTCTGTTTCTGTAAATCGAACTGTCGGGTTTTCTGAGCCTAGCACTACAGAAATAAGTCTCATACCTACACGCCTTGCACTCGTTACAAGGCAGTATCCAGCTTTCTGAGTGTAGCCGGTCTTGAGCCCATCTACGGTGCTGTCTGACCATAAAAGTTTATTTCGATTAGGTTGGGTTATATTGTTGTAGGTAAATTCTTTCTCGCTATACCACTTGTATAAATCTGGAAAATCACGAATCATGGCTGAGGAAAGAATAGCCATATCTTTTGCGGTTGTATACTGATCTTCGTGTGGTAATCCGGAAGAATTCTCAAATCGAGAGTTTTTCATACCTAGCTGTTCTGCATAATCATTCATAAAAAGGACAAATGTACCTTCAGAGCCAGCCACATGTTCAGCAAGAGCTACAGAGGCGTCATTACCAGACTGAACGATCATTCCTCTCAGTAGATCCTTCAGTTTAATCATCTTGCCAACCTCAATAAAGCTTCTTGAGCCTCCAGTTTTCCATGCTTTTTCACTGATCTTTACATCATCCTCAAGGGTAATAAATTCCTCCTTTATCCGTTGAAAGACGACATATGAGGTCATAAGTTTTGTCAAACTAGCAGGGGATCTTTTTTCATCTTCATTGTTTGCTGCAAGTATAGCTCCAGAATTGTGGTCAAGGACAACATAGGCGGATGCGCCGATAGCAGGTGCATCGGGAATATAGAAGCGCGGCTCTTCTGCATTAGTACTCGAGATAAGCAGCAATAAAAAGAAGGATTTTAAGAATCTAATGAGGGTTTTTGATTTCATAGGATAGTGTTTTTTTGTTAATTAATTATCACCTTGGAAAACTGATAAATTGCCATTAATATAGGGATTAGAATGATTATAACGAGTAATAGCATAATATTATTAAAAACTCAGAAAGAAGTTCAAAAAAAATCGACATTTTCCCTTGAAAAATAATAAAGCTATTAGAGAACTTAATGAGTTTGCAGGCAAGTCTTATTTACTGTAAATAGCGTCGACCTTTATGTTTATGAATTGACATAATAATGCCAAAACTGGCCATCAATGTCATCAAAGAAGAGCCACCATAGCTGATCAAGGGTAGAGGAACACCAACAACCGGTAAAAGTCCCGAAACCATGCCTATATTAACAAAGATATATGTAAACAGAACAAATGTCAGGCTAGCGCCTAATAATCTAGAAAAGTTATCTTCACAGCGAAGCGATAAATTGAAGCAGCGATATACAATAAGGCCGTAGATTGATAACAATAAAATAAATCCAACAAAACCCATCTCTTCAGCTAAAACTGAGAAAATAAAATCAGTAGATTGCTCAGGTACGAAGTCAAGTCTGGATTGTGATCCATGTGTGATTCCCTTTCCTATCAAACCACCGGAGCCAATTGCAATTTTTGATTGAAGGATATGATAACCCGAACCGAGCGGATCTGATTCTGGATTGAACAAAGTTAAGATTCGTTTTTTTTGATAGGAAATCAGTAAGTGATTCCAAGCAAAATAGAGTAAGCCGCCAAGTGAAGTTACAAGGAGACCCATATTTAGCCAAGGGTTTTTTACCAGACGAATTCTGAATCCTGAGAAAAATAATACATAGATACCTGAAGCTCCGATCAATAAAGCGGTTCCTAAATCGGGTTGCTTGGCAATTAAGAGAACGACAACAGCGATGCCTACTAGAGAGATCATGACTGGGAGAGCTCTAGGCGGGAGTGTGCTTTCACTCAATATTGAAGCTATCGCTATTGGAACTATAATCTTCATCATTTCAGATGGCTGAAATTTGATAAAGCCCAAGTTTAGCCATCTTTGGGCACCACCTCCATAGCTGCCAAAAAACAATACTAAAATTAATAAAACTATTCCTAAGATCATTAATATTGGTGCCGATCTCATTAATAAGAGCGGCGGTATCTGTGCAACAACCAGCATGACAGATGTAGCCAGTGCGAGATGAATCAGTTGTCGATGAACTAAATCAAGGGAGCCACCGGAGCTACTATACAAGATCAATAACCCAAGACTAGAAAGAAGAACAATTAAAACCAGTAACGGTGCATCTATTTTAAAGAAACGATAGAAAAGTTTAATTTTATTTAAAAAGTAACCAATCATAAAATCAGCAAACCTACAGGTCTTAAATCCGAAAGCAATAAGTTGAAGCTACTACATGCAGATACATTATTCATAGATTCCAGACCTAATCCAAGTTTAGATAACGAAACTTGCTGTTTAGGGGAGAGAAATTTTGAATGTTTTCCGGTACCAATTATCAACAAATCTAGTGATTCTTGACTCATTAAGGGGAATAGTATCTCCTTACTAATCTCTTCAAGTGAAGATATTGAAACTTCTTCTGCCTTTTTAGAAGAGATAAAGCAGGGTATTTTCAGTTGAGTGTGTGAAAGTGTAATGGTAGTTTCATCTATTGAAATAACGGTATTTTGATTAGAGCTTTGCTGAGTGAATTCCATTAAATGACTTAGAAATTTGCATGTTGGAATTCAATTATATCAGTGTAAAATTGGTACTTCATTTGATTTCTTTCGGAGTTGAAAAACTTACTTGTAATCAATATCATGAGTCTACTAAGTTGACACAATCGTTAGTATTGGAGTCGAAAAAATAATTCAAAAAATTAATAAATGAAATCAAGATTTGCCCCTTCACCGACAGGATACCTACACATTGGTGGTGCTAGAACGGCCCTTTTTGCATGGCTTTGGGCTAAAAAAAATAACAGCAAGTTTGTTCTTCGGATTGAGGATACTGACAAGGAACGCTCTTCCCAGGATTCAGTAGATGCTATTTTGCAGGGAATGGACTGGCTAGGTTTGAGTTATGACGAAGGGCCTATCTATCAAAGTGATAGATTTGAACGTTATAAAGAAGTCGTTTCCCAGTTGCTCGATAATGGAAAGGCGTATTACTGCGAATGCACAAAAGAGCGCTTAGAGGAAATGCGTGAAGCACAAATGGCAAGCGGAGACAAGCCGAAATATGATGGCTGTTGTCGAGATAAGAAGCTCAAAAGCGGTGTAGTTCGTTTCCTTAATCCAGACAATGGAACTGTATCTTTTAATGACTATGTCAAAGGTGTAATTGAAATTGCCAATAGTGAGTTAGATGATTTAATTATTGCAAGGTCAGATGGTTCACCGACATATAACTTGACAGTTGTAGTTGATGACCATGATATGAATATTGAATGTGTTATTAGAGGTGATGATCATATAAACAATACACCCAAACAAATCAATCTTTATGAGTCTTTGGGTTGGTATATACCAAGATTTGCCCACGTGCCTATGATTTTGGGTAGTGACGGTTCACGTCTTTCAAAAAGGCATGGAGCAGTTAATCTAATGACTTATAGAGATGCAGGTTTTTTGCCGAAAGCTTTATTAAACTACATAGTCCGTTTAGGCTGGTCTCATGGTGACCAAGAGATTTTCTCGGTTGATGAGATGATTAAATTATTTGAACTCAAAAACATCAATAAATCATCAGCAAGTTTCAATCAAGAAAAACTAGATTGGATTAATCAGTCATATATAAAGACAACTGAGATTAACGAGCTCGTATCCGAGCTAGAATGGCACCTAAATCAACTTTCTATTGATTTAAGTGATGGACCAGATATAAAAGAGGTTATTGAAGCTCTCAGAGATCGTTCTAAATCTTTAGTCGATATGGCTAAGAATTGCGTGATGTTTTATCACGATTTTGAAGACTTTGACTCTGATCTAGCTATAAAGTTTTTTAATTTGGAATCAAGGTCCGTACTAGGCGATTTATTGATAAATCTAGAAACTCTAGAGCAATGGTCCGCTGAACATATTCATGAAGTAATTCAGAGTATATGTCAGAGTCGCAATATAGGTTTTGGAAAAGTAGGTCAACCATTAAGGTTAGCCATCAGCGGAGATGGTGAAGCTGGGAGTATTGATAAGTTTTCTGAATTAGTTGGCAAGAAGAGAGTGCTGTTAAGACTGAAAATGGCGACTGATTGGATTGATAACCTCCCCTAATAGAATTTATATTGATTTCTACAATTAACTAACAAAACGAAAACCCCTGTGTTATCAAATTTTTTTGAAATACTATTGTTGATTTCCCCAGTATTTATTCTTATTGTCTTGGGAAACCTTCTTAGAAGAATTGGAGTTCCAGAACTCTCTTTTTGGTATCTAAGTGATAAACTAATATATTGGATTCTAATCCCAGCTCTACTTTTTCATCATGTCTCTCAAATTACTTTGTCTTCAACAATGATTACTACCTATACTGTGGTTATTTTGAGTGGCCTTTTTGTTGTCATAACGCTTTCTTTTACAACTGGAAAACTTCTTGGATATACACCACAAATTTGGACTTCAGTTATGCAGGGTGCCTCAAGGCATAACGCTTTTATTGCGCTTGCTATAGCTGGCAGTCTTTTTGGGGATGAAGGGTTAGCTTTAGGCGCTATTTTTATGGTAATCCTGATACCTATTATTAATATTATTATAGTATCCACGATGATTTCTACCTTGAGCCAGGAAGTAGGCAGTAATTCTAGAGTAAACATATTTGATGTATTATATGAACTGATAAAAAATCCATTCATTCTGGCTATCGTGATTGGACTATTCGTTTCTTTTGTTGACGCAGAAAGAATAGTTATTATTCATGAGACTACCGGTTTACTGGGTTCGGCAGCTTTACCTATCATGCTTTTAAGTATTGGTGCAAATATTAAGATTAGAGAAATCTCTTCAGCAATCACACCAATCATTATTGCCAATGCTCTTAAACTTCTTATTTTTCCTATAATTGTATTTTTTGTCGCTAAATCAATGAATCTGAGTCAGTTTGAAACAACTATAGCAGTTATATTTGCTGCAGTTCCAACGGCTGCATCATCATACTCACTGGCTAAACAATACGGAGGGGATGCTCAATTAATGACGAGCATTATTACAATTCAAGTTGCATTATCAT
>Ga0208522_1001759_pt1 | contig 13628 bp, 13 predicted proteins | sample ETNtaG_25_FD_185763 | JGI IMG/M metagenome (GOLD analysis project Ga0208522, IMG submission 185763) | Marine microbial and viral communities from oxygen minimum zone, Eastern Pacific Ocean - ETNP201302SV86 (SPAdes) (version 2) | ecosystem: Environmental > Aquatic > Marine > Oceanic ... | reverse complement strand
TCGGATCTTGGGCAAAGTTCTACGGATAATTTGACAAATCTGCCAGCCCCGGATTTGACAGTTTCAGGTTTTTTGGTAGGTGATATAGCTTCATTATATGTAACGCCTGTTCCAGCGGATCCAGGTGATACAGTACTTGCCAGCCAAAAATTTGCCACATCAGAATCGGTTTCTTTTACATCATCCGAACTGACAACAGGTAATTATACATTTTTCCCAGTTGCCAGCGATACAGCAGGGAATACAAGAGAAGGGGCAGATTTAAGCGTCACAATAGACCTTGTTATTCCAAGTACAATTATTTCCTTTGACGGGGATTCGCTGGTAAGATCTGGGGATGTGCAATCTGTAGCAACATTTACATTTAGTGAAGAAATGGATGATGCCACGAATCCTCCTACAGTTGATGTGGACTATCCTGAAGGGACATTAAATGATTTAACAGGACAACCATTAACTAATATCAATCCTACAACCTGGAATTACGCTGTTCCTTTGAATACTAGCGGATTAGATGCCATAGATGGGGTAATTGCTCTAACGCTTAATTCTTCAGATTTAGCTGGTAATAGTGTCCCTGTTGATAGTATCACAGGATTATCTGTATTGAGAGTTGATAATACAACACCAGTATTCTCATCTTTCTCTCCTGATACAGGTGCATTTATAAATGGTTTAAATACATTTGGATGGTCGCTTTCAGAAACAATTGAATCTGGCTCCGTTCAATTTAAACAAAAATCCGGTCCAGGGAGTGATGCTAGTATTATTCTGGATGCTACTGAATTGGTTGCAGGTGTCCATGCACCTGGTGCTTTTACGGTTGGAGACCCTTTATTAACTGATGGAACGATTTACGACATTATTTATACTAGTATTGATACAGCAGGAAATACAGGCTTAGATACAATCACGAATGTAAGCTATGATACTACAGCCCCAAACGTAACATTGACTTTTGATCAATTATTTAGCACTAAAGACTCAGTCGTCCTTGTTACTGCTACTTGGGATGAGCGAGCCCTGCCAACGCCAACTATTACTATTAATTATGGTGGTGATATGAGTACACTGGATGATATCAATGATGTAGCCATGACAATGAATGAAGGGGACTCAACTATTTGGACATATCCAATTACGATTCCAGGCGAAGAAGTAAACAATGGTCCTGTATTATTTACAATAACCGGAACAGATCTTGCAGAAAATACATTTGATCCAGATTCTTTGGTAATGATCGACACACTTGTTGTAGATAATATTCTGCCCACGGTTACATTCTCTTATTCAAATGTGTCACAGCCAACTCTCACGAATAGAGGAAAGGCTGGAGATATCATTGATATCACGGCTACATTTAATGAACCGACCCATCTAATAAATGACCCTCTCATAAATATTGCGTATGCCGCTGACACTGATACGGATGTAGGGGCAGTCACATCGAGTAATGGTGATTCGGTTTGGATTTTCAGAATTACGCTGCTGCCTAATGAAAATAACACAGGGTATATAACTGTTACAACGGATGCCACGGATCGTGCCGGGAATCCAATAGGCACTTATGTTGATGACGCTATTTTTCAAATAGACAATACTCTGCCAACTTTTTCTTTTACCGATCCTGATAGCGGAAGTTATGTAAATCATAATTTAGTAGGATACTCGTTAAGTGAATCCGTTAAATCAGGATCAATAACCTGGACAAGATTATCAGGAAATGTTGATGCCAATTCACCTCACAACATCGAGTTTGATGCGACAGAAATAGTTGGTTCGTATCCTTATAGAGATCATCTTTTAAGCGGCTGGACAGATTCTCTTGTCTCAGAAACATATTACGAAGTCAAATTTTCAGCAACAGATTCATCCAATAATCAATCGATTGATTATATTGAAACTCCCGTGTATTATGATACCACAGGATCATCTGTTACTGTTACCTTCAGTCAATTATTTGTAAGTGCGGATTCTACTGTGACCATTACAGCAACTTTTAATGAACGTGTCTTGCCAACGCCTACGATTTCTCTGGACTTTGCGGGAGCATTTAATGATATAATGGATTCATCAATGACTATTGTGGATAACGATTCATCCATTTGGACACTGACGACTCAGATTCCAGCAGGCATTGAAAACCAAGGGAATGTTGGTATTTCCATCACTGCTGAGGATCTGGCGACAAATACTCTTGATACAACCATAATTACGGACACATTATATGTGGATAATACTGTCACAATAGCTGACTTCTCTTACATAAATATATCCCAGGAAGATTCAATAGGCAATGTGGGTATTGGTGATGATGTTATTCAAGTTACAGTTCAAATGAACGAACCTATCGTTGTGTATGACCCAATTCCTGCTTTGAATTACACCTATGCTGGAGGATCAGGCAACTCTGTTGACGGTGTGATTGCTCAATCCAGTTCAAATGGCGATTCTGTATGGGTATTTCAAATTACATTACAGGATACTGTCCATAATGATGGTCCATTGAATATAACTTTAGTAGCCAAAGATAGATCGAATAATGATGTAACAAATTTTACAAATAATACCTTATTCCAGGTGGACAATAACCATCCAGCGGATTTTGCCGTGGGTGCTACTTCAGTTTTTGGTAATAATGCGGTTCAAGGGTGGATCAATGGCGCAACAGATTCAATTGGGGTTGTGATTCCGATTCAAACGAACGCTGAAGATTCTACATTATTTTTGGGCGGTTATACAAATATTCAATTTTATAATCTTACTCGCGGTGTGGCCTGGGTAACAATTGGCACTCAAGATAGTTTAACTCAGGCTGGTGTTGACGAGATATTTTATCGAACAATTGAAGAAATTGAAGCTGCAATGTCTCCAGGTTCATCTCTTATTTTAGGTGATTCATTAGAAATTCGTGCAAGTATTACAGACCGAAATGGTAACCTGACCTATGGTACTGCAAGTACTCAAAAATTAGTTTATGATCCAGTTGCGCCGGTTGTAGGACAAATTAATGGCGGGAATATGTTTACTGCTGACGCTCTTTATTCCAATGACACCTTATCGATTCAATGGTCTGCATTCGTAGATGAAGGGGATGATGCATCCGGTTTTGATTATTATCAACTCGCATTTGAAAAGTTTGGAAGTGATTCATTAGAAGACTTCTATGGTTGGGAACAGGTTTCACTCCCAACTGTGCCTTTGGAATACGGTTTATTTCTTGAACATAATGAAAAATATATTGGACATATTCGTGGCTTCGATATTGCGGGTAATCTTTCTGATACATTGGTTACAGATACTTTAGTTCGTTATAATTCAAAACCAACTATCACAACATTAATTGATGCTGCATTGGATGAAGATATTTCTTGGACCGACACCATTGCCCTAACAGACCCTGATTTGTTTGTGATGCAGGGTGATTCATTTACATACAAAGCCATCACTACTAGATTAGTGGGGAGTGTAGCTACAGATTCCGTTAAAATTGATTCTTCAGGAGTTCTAACTTGGACGCCCACCCAGAATGATACTGGAACCTATGAAATCCAGGTTATTGCCACTGATGCCTATGCATTTGCAGATACATTCAAATTACCATTGATTGTTTCGGCTGTAAATGATACACCAGTCGTGGATATTTTATCACCCGATAATAATCTTGAATGGGTAGAAGACGATACAGCGACTGTAAAGATTAATCTCACAAGTTACCTGGAAGATGTTGATAATAATGATTCAACTGAAATCACGTGGCAAGCCATCATTTTAGATACAACACAATTGGATGAAGATTTTCCATTGGGTCGTGTCATTGTTGGTCCCGGAACGCCCTGGGATGTTCATGCAAAACTTTTGAGAGAATATCTAGGCTTTGACCTTAATCCAAAAGGAATGAAATCTCCTGTTATTTCCAGAAGTATGGCCAACCAAATCAATACAAGAAATAATATGTCCAATCCATTATTGTCTGTAACTATTAATACAATATCTTCCGGTGAAAGTTGGGCCTACTTCAATAGTGATTCGAATTATTACGGTTCAGACCATCGTATAATTTTTATTGCCCAGGATCCATATGGTGCGGAAGATCGTGATACAGTAATAGTCACCGTTCTACCCAAAAATGATGCCCCCATTATTTCAGAAATACCTTTGATTGAAGTAACAGAAAATGATTCTATTTATTTGAAATTTGGTGCCTTTACGACAGATATTGATGATACAGATCTCACATTTACCATTTCGGCCACTTCCAACGAAGATAAAATATTCATTTCCCCATCGACTTATATATCAAATGATATCGGTGATTCAGTATTGTTTTTACCTGAGAAACTCTGGTCGCAGGACGCAACAATCAAAGTGATTGTTACTGATAATGATGAAGCTTCTGACACAGCTACTTTTATCTTGGATGTTATAAGAGTACCCCGGCCGGAAATTAAGGTGGCTGTCGTTCAGAATAATGCTTTTTCCAATTATTTACAAGTGATCGTTTCTGATACAGTTTCAAAAACAAAATTTATTTCTCTGGAAGTTCAAAATGAGGATATTGATCTAGACACCATTGCTGCTTTTACTTGGGCAGGAGATTTTAATTTTAGTACTGCAGGAAATTATTCAATTGATGTTCTTGCTATTGCGGATGTGGGAGATACCGTAGTGACCGAATTAATAGCCTTGGCTGCTGCAAGGGAAGCGAGTCGCTGGTTTGGCCGTAGTGTAGATGGGCGATTTTCAGTGGCAGGTGATCCTGGATCTGTGTCTTATGATCAGTCATTTATCATAGTGGACTCGTCCTTGTTTGCAGACGATTTTAATGATCAAGCATCTTATGTTTTGGGCGATGAGTTTTTTGAATTCGGGAAACCTATTGAAGTTCGATTTGGTAGTCAACGTGATGATTTGGCTATTTATAGAAGGAAAAATGGCGTCACCTGGGAAGAACTGCCATCAATCTCAATAGAGGGTGAAATTTTTACCTTCTCGAGGAAAACTGGGTATTTTAAATTAGGACCTAAAACAATCATTGTACCTGAAGAAACAAATATTCACCAGAATTACCCGAATCCATTTAACCCAATTACTACCATCATGTATGACATCGGTTTGATGGAAGGTCTAAGTCAGAATGTGTCAATCACCATTTACAATCTATTAGGTCAACATGTTAAAACACTGATCCACGATAAAGACCAAGTTGGTCAATTTACTGTACAATGGAATGGGCAGAATGAATTTGGACAACCCATGTCAACGGGTGTTTATTTTGTACAATTGACGACAAAAACCGGAATTGTCAAGAATAAGAAAATGATGTTACTCAAATGATGAATATTTTAAAAAATACATTTGTCACTCTAGGGTTGGGTTTTTGCCTCGTCTTTATCCCAAACTGCCGTGGAAATATTATTGCTACGGAAGAGGAATTGGCTGATTATGGATGGGTCATGTACGAAGAACATAAATTTCTTGATGCAAGAGAATGGTTTGGTGATGCCATCAAAAAAGATTCACTCTATGATGATTCCTACAATGGGATGGGTTGGACCATGGGCCACTTACGCCAGGCAGATTCATCCGTCTATTACTTTGAAAAATTCCTTGCCATGGACACTTCTTTTTCGAATATCCTGGATTTTTATGCCGGATTAAGCTTCGCCTATAATGCTCTTGGGAAGAATTCAGAAGCACGAACAAACTGTAACATTTTTTTTGGAAAACAAAATCCAATATTGGATCCGGACTGGGAGTTCAGCCATAATAAAAAAATTAATTATTTAGATGTTCGATTAATCCTTGCAATTTCAGAATTTCGATTAGGTTTTTTTGAGAACTGTCAAGATTCCATCAATAAGATATATACAGATAGTGGATCTTCAACAATAGTAGATGAAGATTATACGACAGTCACGGGCAGAACAGCTTTGGCCGCCCATCTCGCAGCGCTCCAGGTCCAACTCCAGAATTCATAAATGTCAGATCGGAAAGATCTATTTCCATCCAGAAAAAATCATAAAGACTGGATGAAGGAATCTATACGTCTTGCTCAAAAAGCATTCTCGGAGGGAGAAGTCCCTGTGGGAGCAATTGTCGTAAAAAATGATAATATTATTGGCCGTGGTTATAACCAGCGAGAGCGGTTAAATGATCCTACGGCTCATGCGGAAATTCTTGCGATTACCGCAGCATCAGGTACATTAGAAGATTGGCGTTTATCGGATTGTACTATATATGTGACAAAGGAACCTTGTCCCATGTGCGCAGGTGCAATCATCAATTCCCGTGTCTCAAACCTCATATTTGGGGCTTATGACGAAGAAAAAGGGTGTTGCGGATCTCTGTATCAATTATGCGGTGATAGGCGCTTAGACAGTCGGACAGCGGTAAAAGGTGGTGTGGAGGAAGATAAGTGTACCGCAATCCTTCAAGAATTTTTCAATATAAAACGAGACAAAGGAACCAATTAGATATTGCTATTTGACTCACATGACTGCTCATCTTGAATTATTAAAGAACAAAACCCCCCTTATTGATCTCCGATCACCAATAGAATTTACAAAAGGAACTTTTCCACAGAGTGTTAATCTACCTATTCTAAATAATGACGAACGTGCTGAAGTTGGCAAAACATATAAACATCATGGGAATGCTGCTGCTGTCAAATTAGGCCATCGATTGATATCGGGTGACCATAAAGAGATCAGAGTTTCTGGTTGGAAAAAATTTATCGATAAAAATCCGTCAACCTGGATGTATTGTATGCGTGGGGGACAGCGATCCAATATTGCACAAGATTGGTTAGATGATATTGGAGTAAAGGTACCCATTGTTAACGGTGGATACAAAGCACTCCGGCAAACTTCCCTAGAAACTTTGGATTCAGTAAAAGATGATAAAAAACGATGGATCGTTTTAGGTGGGAGGACAGGGACAGGCAAGACTGTCATTCTGAATCAATTGGAATCTTCTATTGATCTGGAACATCATGCAGAGCACCGCGGGTCTGCGTTCGGTGGATTTCTTTCAAATCAACCTACGCCAATAGATTTTGAAAACAGATTAGCAATTGATTATCTCAGGCATAATCATCAAACCTTAATTTTGGAAGATGAAAGCAGAACAATTGGGAAGGTTGCAATCCCTAATGCTTGGTTTCATCGAATGCAGAAATCAGAAATGGTATTCATAAAGATCTCATTAGAAGAACGGATCCAAAATATTATAGATGACTATATCCTGACCCCGTTAGGTGATGGCATTTCAAAGACGGATCTATTACTTTCTTTGCGGTCATCCTTAATGAAAATACAAAAACGCTTGGGTGGTGATAATTTTCGCGAAATAAGGACTAAAATGGATCAAGCATTTCTGGATCAGAAAAACTTTAGGCACGAGGCCTGGATCAATCAATTACTGAATGTGTATTACGATCCTTTATACGATTACCAGATTAAATCAAAAACAAACCGATGTATTTATCAGTCAGACACGAAAGGTGTTACAGAATTTTTATCTGGATTAGAACCAGCCTAGGATCAAAGTTATATTAACAAACTGACAGCAGCCAGAAAGCCGACAACAAGTCCTAAATTAAATAGTAGGGCAGAATGCTTTGCCTTCTTGGCTGATCCGTATTATTAGTTTTTCTCTAATTTTTCTGAAGATCAAAGGAATCTGCGAAGAAAACACCATCCTTCACACTGCCAACGACGTTTGCTATACGAACTACGTTACACATGCCATCTTTTGCATGAGGATCACCAAGCTCTGACATTTTGGTTCCCTGAACCAAATAAGATTTCTCACCAATTTGAATTGCCAGGTTACATTCTTTTTGGCTTTTCATGCTAAAATTACACATACCACAGGAAGCCAGAACCAATCCGCTAACAGCACCATCCTCTGCAATGGTGGTTACGAAATTATGATCGCCAATGACGGCAGCTTTATTTTTGGAAACTTTACAAGATCCACAGCCTGCAAAAACCAGGTTAATAGAAAAAAGAGATGTAAGAATTAGGTATGTGATATTTTTCATGATGTTGATTCCTTTTTTGATAATTTATTATTCTAGGTATGTGTACTCTCGGGCACAACCAAAACCGGGCAGGACATAAGGTCAGTGATATCTTCATCAATAGAATCTGTAATCCAAGACATGAATCCCCCCATTTTTTTATGTCCTACAACCAGCATATCAATATCGTTGCTATGTTCCTGTATTTTTTCAGGTATATTTTCACCTTTCGTGATAATGATTTCAAGATCATTAATAATCTGTTCAAAACCATATTCTGTAAAAAGATTACGAATAATTTCTTCAGTCACATTCAATTCTGAATCTCCCTTGGGCTGACTTAGAACCGGTTGATGGATATGGATTGCTATTAATTGAGCTTCAAATTTATTTGCAAGCATGACTGCCTGTTCAATAACTGGTTTTTCATCTTCATGTGCACCTAACGCCACCATGATCCTTTTTGGTTCAGAAATCATCTATAAAATTAAATATAAAGTTCGATGAAAAATTAATCTTTTTTGATGAACAATAACTGGGATTCTAATTCAAACCTTTAATAGTATTATATTATTTTAGTCACCGTTGGTATTTGTGTTTGTTAACAACAAAATGATCAATGGTGCTACTTTCCCGGCTTCCCATTTCACGATCATAAGCGATGCGCCTTTTTCCTATATTCATTGATATCAACGTATCGATAGTCTGTCAATTGTTTAATATTTGGTAGGGTATAGATATCATTGAACTTGTATGTTACCCAAATACGATTCCCCTCTTCCATGAGTGGTTTGGGGTTGATAGTCATACTATCAATAATTAGTGACTGATCAATGTCTAAAATCTTATCAATTCCTGAATCTCGTGATAGAGTAGATGTATCGAATTTTTCAAAATACCATTTAGTAAATATTTCATTATGATCTGCCCAATCTTTTATTTGAATATGGATAAATGGATTCTCTTTCATGCTTCCTTTAAATATTCTTCTTATTTGAGGCTGGAACCGGCTATGATGATTTAATCGATCTTTGAAAAAACAAACACATAATCTATCTTTCTGATAATTGTCTAATGATATTCCCTTTCGCCACAATTCATATTTTACAGCATCATCATTTGTATTTTTATCTTTTAATCCTATGTCATGTCCAAAATAATCAAGCGCATCCGTCAAAAAATATAGTTTAGTTAAAACCATAGTAATGACTTCGATTTGTTTAAACAAAAATGCTTTTTGTTTATCTAGAGCCACGACTTTCTTTTTTTCCAGTACCTTATAATAGAAGAAGAATAGTTAAGAAAATAGGTTGATCAGTTTTGATCATGCCAATGGCCATGCTCCGTCGACCAAACCTTTCCCGGCGGTGGGTCGCCTGTAGGTTGGGGTTTTGGTTCAGAAGTTCCAGGCTTAGAAGGAAGAGTTGTTGGTGCCAAAGGTGCATTATGCCAATGACCGTGTTCTACAGACCAAACTTTTCCCGGCGGTGCGGGTCCTGGTGCTGTTGATGTTAGATTTGGTTTTTTTGGAATAAGAGGTGCTGGTGAATAACTTGTAGTTTCTGCGGGGGGTGTTGTTTCAAAAAATAAAAACCAAAGTAGGAATAGGAAAATAGCTGCAACAATAATCCACGTTTGGGAAGATCTTTCAATGGTTTTTCCGTGGCAGTTTTTGAGTTTTTTTCCACTTCCACAATGGCAAGTATCATTTCGACTTGGTTTATTTTTCAAAGTTTTCTCCAGGTTAAATTTATCATGAGTATTAATTGGAACTGGGCAATGAGATAATAATCACACTAAATATGATGCCCATAGTATTCGCAATTAGATCCTTTCGGCTAAAAAAGCCATTCTTACTTTTACTGTCCTGGATCTCCTTAGTGATACCGGCTGCAAAACTCATCCCCAGAGAAACAGGTAAGGCTGATGTCTCATCCTTTCCCATTTTATTGACCAGGACATATTGAATGCCCAAGGAAACTAGACAACTATAAGAGAAATGCTGCACTTTATCTATGGCAAACCATTTATCCTGCGGTTGATCCTTTTCAAATGAATCAATTATCTCAAGTGTTAAATTATTTTCAATGGCAAGGACAGGTGTTAATAATACGAAAAACAACATCAAACCGAATAGAGTAGGAGGTATGATGTCCAAAACAATTTTATTATACATCAATTATACTGCCGTTAATAATAGCTTTTTTACAAATCCTAACAAGAAAAATGCCGCAATTGGAGAAAAGTCAACTCCCATACTCTGCATAGGTAATATTTCTCTTATTGGTTTCAAAATGGGTTCTGTAATCTGGTAAAGGAGTTGTATGAATTGGTTGTAGGGATTATGGGAAATCCAACTGAGAAAAACGCGGGCCATAATCAACAATTGCAGCAGGTTAAAGGCATTGTTGATGATGTTGAAAAGGAGAAAGTTCATAAGGCTAAATTAATCATAAAATATCAAATTAAGGATAGGACAATTTATCCACAGGATAGTTTGTCATAATCATTGGTCCATCTTCATCGCTTAATAAATGATAGAGATCAGGATCTTTCAAAATATCACTCAAATATTTTACTTTTCCGTTTAATATACACTTATCAAGGGCAAAGCGAATTCCATGGCTGTAATCTGCATACCAGTTAACATGACCTGAGTATAAAGGTTGTATAACTTCTCCATTGCTTTGGTGCCAGCCATAGATGACAACTTTATTTTGGTTTTCCAATATTCGATTCGATATAACAACATCTTTTTTATGTCCGGCAACTAGGGATCCTAATGGAAAAAGATCTAACGCTTCCAATCGTTGAGCACTAATAATTTCATTATGGTCAGCAAAAACTGGAATTGTAATCATTTCCGGGCTTGGAGGAATTGGAGTGGGTGCAAGTTTCAATTCTGAGTGTTGCCAAATATGATCCACCATTTTTTTGGTCATAAGACTTAATCCAAGAGAATTGGCAATATCTTGTGCAATGATTGGGGTCATGGGCATGATGAAATAATCATCATTACTTCCTAATGCCATATAATCAGGCGTTACATAAAAGCTTAGGCTATAAGAAAGTCCATTTAACTCTAAATCTAAAGATATTGGGGTTAATTGACGTAAAAAGTATGGAATATTGCCAGACAGAATTTCTGAATAAATTATTTCTTCCCGTTCTTTCAACCCTGAGGGCGTCAATAATTGAATTAATTCTGTTCCGGAATATGAATTACCAGATCTAGATGGTAAGTCTAGTATTGTTCCTATCAGTTGACTTTCTTGACCAGTTATATTTTGATCTACATCATTCTTGCAGCATAAAAAAAATATAGCTAAAAAAACTGAAATTATAATTCTAAATCTTATTCCATTCTTGTTGAATATGGCAGGATTATTATGCATGGTTATGGAAAAGTGCTTAAATCAATTTTACAATAACCTTTTTTTAAACTATATAGTTAACAACTAATCCCAATCCTGGAAACCGTTAATATCACATTTTTGAACATTCATAATTTCATGCTCTGCGATGGTTGAACCAATTTTCGTAACAAAAGCCACAATAGATAAATTATTTTTGTTATATGAAGATAAGTCAACTGTATATGCTCCAATATGTTCTCCACCAGAAGCCATTTCCGAAACCATTATTGCATCCCCCAAAGACTCGCTTAGAATTGCTCTCAAAGTATGATTGTGCTCATATCCTTCTATCGGATTACCTAGATTATAAAAAGGGCTCTCTGCGACTTCATTATAATAATTACTCTGGTCATACCCATAACCTGTTCCTGTGACACCATCTTCAATTAAATAAACAGTTAATCTATAGTCGGCTCCATTAAGAGTGGAGCTAAACCCTGCATGGACTTCCACCGTTGCATTTTGTCCATTTACTTCTGATATTATTGCTAATCCACAAACTGCAGTTTTTAATAATTGATCGTTTGCAACATATTCCCAATAACCTCTATTCAAAGACGTGAACCCATCAATCGAAACCCTATCTACCATTCCAGAAGGGAAGCCAGTATTCTGATACGTTGTCTCTAAATAATTAGTATGTGCTATTTCCATTGCATCGCCCGTTGGATTCCCGGCATGTAAACTTACTCCAACAACTCTACCGTCATTATCATTAATAAGATTTTTAACCCTATATGCCCCATCAGGACAATATCCACACCATGCTCCTGTAAATTCTTCGATTAATACTTTTTTAGTAAATGCGGACGGAACATTACTGATCTCAAAGTTATCAGGTTCATCTTCACATCCCCCAAAGACCAGTAATCCAAATAATAGAATTTGTAAATATTGTTTCATTTAACGCTCCATAGTTGATTAAATCTACACATCATCCCGCAAGCAAAAAACCTCGCGAATGTGGACTTTGATGAGTATAACTTATTTGGACATCTAAATCATTACTCATTAAGTAAATTCCCTTTGGGATCGAATCTGACAGAATCTGTTTTCTTATATGATTTTCCTTCAATAATTATATCTTCTGAAAGTTCACAATATTGTAGTGCCCCATTTTCATGTAAACTTGTCTGACCAGATTTACCATGAAAACTTACAAAAATTGCAGACATAAACCGAAATTTTGAACATGGTATTCCTTGAATTATTTCATCATTAGCCAACCAACCCGTTTTAAGTTGCCCATTTGGGTAAAAACTTGTCATAAAGTTATGGCCACTGCCTCTGCATAAATGACCTTGAATATTTGTATCCTGCTGTAAGAAACACCAATCAAACACACCATTCTCTGAAAAGTGAACGCCTGTACCTTCAGGAAGAATTTGCCCAGATAAAGTGTCTTCACGAGCAAGTATGCAAAATTCAATATAGCCATTTTGATAATATTCAACTTCATTTGAACAAGCAATATCCTGACCAATAACAAAACTCCGCAATAACGGTAAAAGTACAATATATTTAATCATATTTGAATCTACACATCATCCCACAAACAAAAAACCCCACGAATGTGGGGCTTGATGTTTCTATAATAATTCTATTTTATTTAGAGCAGCAGCATTTTTCTTTACAGCAGGCACAATCACAGCCGCAGTTGCAGGGTTTTCCCTTTTCACATCCTTTACAGGAACATTCGCCATTACAGCATTTGCATTTTTTATCACAGCATGACTTGTTTTTACTTTCCATAATATTCTCCAAGAATGATTAACTTAAATCTACATATCATTTCACAAATAAAAAACCCCACTAATGTGGGGCTTATTGGTTATTTCAGCAGTACCATCTTCTTGGTCTGGGTATAATCTCCTGTCTGTATCGTATACAGGTATAATCCTGCTGATACTGGCTGTCCTATGTTGCTTGTAGAATTCCATTGGATAGATTTATAACCTGCGTTTTGCTGACTGCTGACCAGATTGCTCACTACTCTGCCCATCATATCATAGATAGTAATATTTACCAATCCATCTTCTGATAAGTCGTAGTGGAGTGTTGTAACAGGATTGAATGGGTTGGGATAAGCATTGTAAAGTTTATATGTGACTGGGAGAGTCTCATCAATTATGGATACTTGCTCACAGTTAGTGGTGTCCTGGTATCCCACATAATCTTCGACACAA
>Ga0208522_1001751_pt1 | contig 13685 bp, 9 predicted proteins | sample ETNtaG_25_FD_185763 | JGI IMG/M metagenome (GOLD analysis project Ga0208522, IMG submission 185763) | Marine microbial and viral communities from oxygen minimum zone, Eastern Pacific Ocean - ETNP201302SV86 (SPAdes) (version 2) | ecosystem: Environmental > Aquatic > Marine > Oceanic ... | reverse complement strand
AACCAATATTGAGAAAGATGAGAACTTTGTGATTAATGCGTCAGGTTGGTTTGGGTTTTTTGACGGGTTGGAATTAGTGCCTATCCAAGTTTCATTGACCCAACCCGAAGGAATGAGAGCCTTTACAGCATTGCCTGTAGAATCTAAATTTGAAAATACAATTGTTTTCAATGCCGGGGATTACCACCAATTGATCGATTGTCCTATTATGGTTTCAGAATCGGACACCGCCACTTTCATGGTAGCCAACACAAAAGTTTACTTAGAAACCTATTTCAATGGTGAAGAATACGGATATGCAGATTTGATCAAAAAAGAGATTCAGCCTTCTATGGAAGCGGTGGCAACCTTTATCGATTCTCTTCCTGTGGATGAATACCATTTTATCATGTACATCCGAGATGGCCGGGAATTCATGAAAACACTACAATCGAAAGAAGTTGGCATTATTACGAAAGCTAAAACTGCCATAAAAAATATTACCCTGTTTGGCATGGGTGCACTGGAACATGGAAATTCATCCTTTTACGTCTTAACAGATTTTGGAGATTCTTCTTATACATCTATCATCAAACGAGTGGCTCTCCATGAATTCATGCACATTTTCACACCATTGAACCTTCATAGCGAATATATCGGAGAATTTGATTATGTGAATCCTAAAATGTCAAAACACCTTTGGCTGTATGAAGGCATTACAGAATACTTTGCTTATCTGATCCAAGTTCAGTCTGGTTTAATAACACCTTTGGATTTTTTTGCAGAACAAATGGGTGGGAAGATTCGAGGTGCTTCTAGATATCCAGAAAAAAAAATTCCCTTTACTGAAATGAGCGAAAGAGTTTTTGAGAAAAAATATGGTCGTCATTATTATCAAGTCTACCAACGTGGTGCATTGATGGGACTTTTGTTAGATATTGAAATTATTCGTCTTACAAATGGTAAAAAAACATTGAAAGATATTGTGCTGGAGCTGGCTTCAAAATACGGACCAAGCCAATCATTTGATGAAGAAACCTTTTTCGATGAGTTTACTTCATTAGTCCACCCTGAACTTCGTCAGTGGTTTGCAGACTATGTTGAAGGAACCATTCCGTTGGACATTGAAGGAGGTCTATCGCAAATTGGCGTTGAATATTCTAAAAAAGGGAAACACCAAGTGCCCAAGCGAATTCTGAAGGATTATGGTTCAAAAGAACATCGTCTCTCATTTGGAAAGTATAAAAAAGTGAAAAAAGTGGGTAAAAAGGATCCGATTGGTTTCAAAGTAGGTGACAAGATAGACACAGATAAAATTCGTGAAAAATTTTATGATAATAATGGGTTTCCAATGGAAGAAGGAACAGATGTCAAAATCACTGTAAAACGAGATGATAAAATAATTGAGCTTCCCTATACTTTAGAATTAAAAGAAAGAAAATATAAACATCGTTTACAAATCATAAAAGAACAGTCGGAGACTCAAAGAAAATATTATTTTGTTTGGTTAGGAAATAAATAGTAAACAGGATTCTTTTATAAATGGTGGTATTCATCGTAAATTCAATCTCGCCTAATTACTATAAAACGACATATTTACGGGGGATTCGTACATGTCAAATTGGAATAAAAATCAATTCATTGAGCATCTTCGGGATAATTGTAGCCGTGAGGTTGCCAAGGTTGGTGTCTCCATTATCGATTTTACAGAACGGCACGCAGATGACATTTCCTGGGGAAGAGGCGGAGATCATGGAACGCTCACTTTTAGATGTAATTCAGATGAAGGTCCATTGCCACTTTTCCATATGACTTCCACGGGGCAATTGAATCTACAAATCAACTTTATGCGACATAAAGAGATTCCACCTATGGTTATCCGTGATATGGTTCTAAAATTGGAATCAAACTTCTTACGAGATTATAATCCAGTTGAATATCCAAGTGATGTTTTTGTGCCTATTGATGAATTATTTCATACGGAAAACCAGGTTGAAAAATTCCTTAAAACTATGGAAGGCTGTACTTACAGGCTTAAACAATAATTTTTTTTAAAAAAATCACTACCAGAGCCCTATATCGATAATCGGTATAGGGCTTTTTTTTGAGATAGTCTGTAACTAAATTTTTTAGATTAGTTAATTCCATCTAACATCTTATTTTGTATTTATGAAAATATATCTTACACTATTATTATTGATTGAATTATTGGTAGGGTCAACTGGATCTCTATCCGGACACATCCGCGATGCATCTACTCATCAGCCTTTGATAGGTGTAAATGTAATGGTGAAAGGTACTAGCATGGGAGCAGCGACCGATCAATTTGGAAATTTTATTTTAAATGATGTACCTGTTGGGAGTTATACTATTTATGTATCAATGATTGGCTATAAATCTGTGAATCGATCTAATGTTCATGTTGTACCAAAACGAACTACAACAATTAATTTTAGTCTGAATCAGAGTGTACTTGAAGGAGATGGTGTTGAAGTAACAGCAACATATTTTGAAAAAATAAAGGATGCGGTTACAAGTAGTAGAACAGTAGATATTGAAGAAATTCGTTCAGACCCGGTTGGGAGTTATGATATTATGACCATGATGCAGGCTTTACCTTCCGTAGTGTCCGGATCAGATCAGAGCAATGAAATTATTGTTCGCGGCGGTTCCCATGGAGAAAATTTATTTGTTATGGATTTCTTGGAAATTCCGTACCCAAGTCATTATCCGGAGCAGGGGAAGGGTGGCGGACCAATAACCATGGTTGATACAGAATTCATAGAACGGATTGATTTTTATGCTGGTGCTTTTCCTGCGAGATATGGTGAAAAACTTTCATCCGTAATGGATGTGACACTTAGGGAAGGGAATAATCATTCCCACCATCAACAAATGGATATAAATATGGCAGGTTTTGGATTTACTTTTGAAGGTCCTTTATCTCCAAAATCTTCCTATCTTTATTCCTTGAAACGATCTTTTCTTGATTTTGTAATATCTTCAACAGGCATGCAGGCAATTCCAGAGTATTGGTCCAGTCAAGGCAAAATTGCATACCATTTGTCCCCCACTCAAAAAATCTATATCAATTTTATTGGTGGTATTGATGAGATTAATATTGAAGGAGAAGACAATCCGCAGCTTCGAGGGGCAGAAAATGTGGATTATTCATCCTGGCAGACCACATTAGGTGTGACATACAAAAACCTGTTTTCAAAAAAAGGATATTTTCAAAGTTCAATTGGAAGATCTTTAGTACACCTCAACACGAATGTATATGAATTGAATGACAATCCATCCCGGAATTACTATTACCGGAATAATGATTTGGAAAGCGATTATTCTTTTCGTAGCGAGGTCGTTTATAAATTATTTGATAACGTGGAAATTAGTTCCGGTCTATCAGCAAAACTTGTGAAGTTGGATTTTGATAATTGGTACAAAGCAAATCCTATATATTTATATGGATATTCATTAAATGAATCTGATATTCCTGAATTAATAACAGAAGAAAAATTCAACTCAACTTATTTTAATGAGCAGTATATCTTTTCAATCATTGATTCAATAGGGATCCTAGATACATTAAAAACAAATGCTTTAATGGATTATAATAAATTTGGTGGATTTTTTCATTTTAATTTAAGTCCATTCCAAAGGGTAGAAATATCAATAGGCGGTCGTTTTGATTATATGACCTTCACTGATGAATCTGATTTTTCGCCAAGATTTGGATTTAAATATCATCTTTCACCGATTTGGAAATTTAACCTTTCTGCTGGCCGATATTTTCAAGCGCCATTCAATTCTCAATTAAATTCAACGCGAGGAACCCCCTCTGAATTGACAAATTATTTCACAGATCAAATGGTAGGTGGCTTCGAATACTTTCTTTCTTCCGATACACGACTCACTTTGGAATATTATGTAAAAGAGTATGCGGATATGGTGACATTTGAAATGTTAACTGGTTCTGATGGCAGGGATAGCTTGAATAGGTATAACCGAATCAATGCTGGGGAAGGTCGTTCAAGAGGATTAGAAATATACCTTCAGAAAAAATATTCGAATAATTGGTATGGCTCATTTTCCTGGGCACATTCAATTTCAGAAGGTGTGGATCCGCGAACAAAAGAATATTATCCCTGGGACTTTGATTATCGAGATGTAATGAATCTGGTTGGCGGATACAAAATACGTTATACTGATTTTGACTGGTACAACAGTTATAAAAATTCATGGATAGCAAAGGCATTTTCATGGTTGCCTTTCATGCCAAGTGATGAATATGAAATAAGTATAAAGTATCGTTACATGGGTGGCCGGCCTTACACACCTGAACAGTATGATCACAATACTCGAGATTGGTATTCAGATGCTGATGTACCATGGAATACAGACAGATACGGTCATTATAGCAGGATTGATCTCATGCTTCAGCAAAGGTTTCATTTCGAAAAAATGAATCTGGTTTCATTTTGGAATATTGGCAATGTATTAAACAGATCAAATCCTTGGGAATACATTTATAAGGATGATGGGACAAAAGAAATGAGTTGGCAGTATAAAACATTTCCTGTAGGTGGATTAATTTTAGAATTTTAAAGTAACATCTTTCACAAAGTAACCTTTCTTAAGAATCGGACTGTATAAGTTAAAAAGTGAAAATTAAGTAAATTCAGTTTAGCTCTCGTTAATTAATCGATGAAAAAAATAATTTTAGTCCTAGTTCTTTTCCCTTCTCTTTTCGCAACGGATCGATTCGATGGTGAACTGCCTATTGGTTTAACGGAAGAAGAAAAAACCAGAATTCATGAGATTTACAATATGGGCCGCGAAACAGATCCACCCCCGGGACTAATTCGAAATATTGCTGAATATGAAAGAATGGAAGGAGTTTTGATTCGCTATCCTTTTGGGATTTCCACAGCCTTGATCGCTGAAATGAGTGAAGATGTAACCGTCTATTGTCTGGTTTCATCCAGCCAGCAGAATTCTGCTAATTCTTCTATGGCAAATGGTGGCGTTAATATGGAAAATGTTGTTTATATCACAGGATCCACAGACAGTTACTGGACCCGAGATTATGGCCCCTGGTGGGTTGTAGATGGAAACAGGGATGTATCTGTTGTTGATTTCACCTACAATCGTCCTCGTCCTAATGATAATCAGGCCCCGTCAAAAATGGCGAACTATTTAGATGTGCCTTATTTTGCGTCAGATATTGTTCATGCCGGCGGGAATTATATGACAGATGGTATGGGCGTTTCTTCTTCAACGGACCTGGTTTACGATGAAAATGATATTTCTAATGATGGAGTCCACCAGATCATGATTGATTATTATGGGATTGAAACTTATCACGTGGTGGCTGACCCCAATAACACTTATATCGATCACATTGATTGCTGGGGGAAATATTTAAGCCCAACGAAGGTTCTCATCCGGGAAGTGCCTGCGAGCCATGCTCAATATGGTGAAATTGAAGCGACCGCCACTTATTTCGGAAATTCTACGAACGAATGGGGGGAATCCTGGGATGTTTACCGAGTCTGGACTCCCAACGACCAGCCTTACACAAATTCATTGATTTTGAATGAAAAAGTATTGGTTCCTGTTACCGGAAGCAGTTGGGATGATGAAGCATTAGCAGCATATGAAGAAGCCATGCCTGGTTTTGATATTTTGCCTTTTACAGGATCATGGGAATCCACGGATGCTTTACATTGCAGGGTAAAGGGGATTCCAGATCTTGGGATGCTCCAGATTTTTCATAATCCCATTAACGACAGTACCGAAGCAATCGATAATGGATATCCCGTAGAAGTTATTATTGATGACTTAAGCGAAGCAGGTTTAATCGAAGATTCAATCAAAGTTTATTGGAAAATACCGGGCATGAATGAATGGAATTCAGACTACCTTTATGTATCCGATGTTCCGGAAGAGCCCAACACTTGGTCAGGGTGGATTCCAACACAGGAAGAAGGAACGATACAATATTATATTCAGTCTGCTGATTCATCCGGACGAATTGAAAATAGTCCACTGGCTGGTTGGCATGAATTTTGGGCATTACCCCCAAATACCTGTTTGGAATGGGATTTAGGTGACATGAACAATTCGGGCAACATTGATATTTTTGATATTCTGCTCTTGGCTGATTATGTTAATTCCGGCTATTTTCCCGGCAACTGTCCACAAACAGTTTCAGATATAAACAGTGATGGGAATTTGAATGTAATGGATGTGATTGCTTTGGTGAATATGATTATTTATCCATGATTTTTCATGTAATTGGCTGAACTAATATTCTTTCTTTAATTTCTTACTGATTTTACCACTCCAGCAGATAGAAAAATATGTCAGAAAAGCACCCACTTCTATATGAACCAACTACGGCTATCACCGATTACATTATTTTTATTTTAGGTATTACCTTTGGATGGTTTACTCTTTCTATCCAAGATTCTCAATTTCATCAACTTTGGGGAACATCTTTTATCACCATAGCCATTGGTGCACTTTTAGGTGGAACTACTCACGGATTTGGCCCAAAATTATCCCAGATTCTCCGGACGATTATTTGGCGGGCAACATTGATATTTGTTGCTGCAACCGGTTTACTATTAGCCATGTCTACTGCTTTAGTCTTTGTGACAGGGAAAGGAGAGGATGCACTATACATTACTGCTGGAGTTCTCCTTATAAGTTTTTACAATCGTATTCGCACTCAGGATAACTTTCAATCAGTAGTCATATTTTATTTACCCTTGATGGGAATTTCCCTTATTGGATTTCTAGTAGCATTTTTCTATTATGGAATAACCGGTGCACTATCCATTTCAATTGGATTATTGGTAAGCCTAGCAGCATCTTGGGTGCAAGTCATGAGAATATCACTTCATGAGAATTTCAATCATAATGATCTTTTCCATGTAATCCAGATGCTGGGGATGTATTTAATGTATCGCGGAGGATTGGAGATTCCACCGTTCTAACTGACTATGATAGAAACTCTTGATTCCTAACCCCAAATCCTAATTTCTGATCTTAATACTTATCCTATACCAAATATTCTTATAAATTCGCCAGCTATTTTTAGGAGAAAACGTGAAAATTGACGTTAAAATAATTAATGATTACACACGGGAAGTCTCGATAGATGTTCCTTGGAGCGAGTTGGAGTCTGACTTCGATTCAACAATTAAAAAATTCAGTCGAAAGATCAAAATGCCAGGATTCCGTCCGGGCAAAATCCCAAGGGATCGCTTGATGCAGCAGTTCCAATCCAATATTGAAGCGGAATTTATGGAAGATAATATTCAGAAATTCTATCTCCTGTCTCTCCAACAAGAAGAAATTATTCCGGTAAATCAGGCCGAGATCAGCGATGTTCATTTTCATATGAATGAGCATTTTTCATTCATGGCAAAATTTGAAGTTGAACCGGAGGTGACTCTGCCTAACATGAAATGGAAATCTTTAAAAGTGCAACGTTCAAACTATATTCATGATGAACACGATATTGAAGATGCTATTACGCAATTAAAGAAGGCACATGCCACCATCGCCACTGTGGAAGATGGTGCCAAGGAGGGGGATTATCTCATTTGCACACTCCAAAAATTGGATGTATCAGGTGTGCCCATCATTGGCAAAAAATATGAGAAGCAATACCTCCGGGTTGGAAAAGGATCTTTTACAGAGAATCAAAAGGATAAATTGATTGGCCTGAAACCAGACGATACCACTCGTATCATGTTACCCGTTAACAAGGAAGAAGGTGATGCGGAATATGAACTCACTGTGACAAATATTGAACGGGAGATCTTACCAGAAGTAAATGAGGATTTTCTAAAGCTAGTGAACCCTGAATTAACATCCGTTGAGGAATTGACCGCTGATGTTGAAAAGAAAATTAAAGCTAATTTTGCAGAACGTTCTCAGACCGCATTTGAACGAGATCTTTCCGATGCTCTTATTGAGTTAGCCAATCCATCTTTTGCACCATCTATGATGAATAATTATCTAAATAATCTAGTAGAAGATGTAAAAAAACAGAATAATGGTGAGCCCATAGACGATGAAAAAATAAGGGAACATTATAAACCAACAGCAGAACGTAATTTGAAATGGTTTTCACTTAGAAATAAATTGATTGAGACAGAGAAGATCAATGCATCCCGTGAAGAAGTGGAAGGTGAAATCGAAACAATGATTGAAAAATCACCCCAATCGGAAAAAGAAATTAGAAAATTTTACAAGAAACCCAGCAACTGTCAGCGAATCGAAGATGATCTCATAGAAAAGAAAATCTTGGAATATCTTGAACAATTTGCTAAAGTTAAAGAGGTAGAAGTACATACAAAAGACCTTCGGGGACAAGACCATGAACATTGATCAAAAGACACTGAACCAACTAGTACCTATCGTTGTTGAACAGACAGGGCGATCAGAGCGAGCCTTTGATATTTTTTCCCGGCTCCTGAAAGAACGAATCGTTTTTCTCGGCACACCTATTGATGATTCCCTTGCATCCTTGATTATTGCCCAGTTGTTATTCTTGGAAGCAGAAGATTCTGAAAAAGATATTTTTCTATATATCAATTCACCTGGCGGCATCATAACAGCCGGCTTGGGAATATATGATACTATGCAATATATTAAACCTGATGTATCCACGATCTGTCTTGGTCAGGCTGCTAGTATGGGCGCATTTTTATTGGCTGGCGGAGCCAAAGGAAAACGGTCTGCACTGCCCAATTCACGTATCATGATTCATCAACCCATGGGCGGAGCAGAAGGTCAGGCAACCGATATCAAAATTCTGGCGGAAGAAATTCTTCGGATGAAAAAGCAGTTGAATACAATTTTGGCAAAAAACACAGGACAAAGTTTAAAAAAGATCGAAGCGGATACAGACCGGGACAATTATTTAACATCTAAAGAAGCAAAATCATACGGCCTAATAGATTCTATTATGTCAAAGAGGAAATGAGCAAGATCCAGAAAGGGAAAAATCCGGAGATTAATCTGGAGCCGGAAGTCAATCAACCTCAAAACGGATTTAAGGTTACTCTCCAAAAACCTTCAAAGATCAAGTCTAACCTGGATATTCATATCGTCGGGCAGGATAGTGCTAAAAAAGCCATCGCCGTTGCAGTATACAATCATTATAAACGAATCATTCATCAGGCATACCATTCAGATGTTGAATTAGACAAAAGTAATATTTTACTGATTGGTTCTACTGGGACAGGAAAAACATTGATCGCTCAAACATTGGCTAGGTTCCTTTCTGTTCCATTTGCTATTGCCGATGCAACAACATTAACGGAAGCTGGCTATGTTGGGGAAGATGTGGAAAATATATTGGTTCGGCTACTTCAGGTTTCTAATTATAATATTGCAGCTGCTGAAAAAGGGATCATCTATATAGATGAAATTGATAAAGTTGGACGAAAAAGCGCCAGCAGCTCCATCACCCGAGATGTGAGTGGTGAAGGAGTTCAGCAAGCTCTTTTAAAAATTCTAGAGGGTACCATTGCCAACGTACCGCCCAAAGGGGGACGAAAGCATCCTGAACAAAGTTTGATCCCTGTCGATACAACCAATATTTTATTTATTTGCGGTGGTTCATTTTCAGGATTGGAAGAGATCATTTCCCGACGGGTAGGGAAAGGTGATTTGGGCTTTGGCACCAAGAAAAATATACAGAAAAAAGATCCCAACGCAATTTTTTCCGACGTAAGGCAGGAAGATTTGATCGCCTATGGTATGATCCCTGAATTAGTGGGCAGACTTCCGGTGGTGAGTACATTGGATACCTTAGATGAAAATGATATGATGCAGGTGATGCTTGCCCCAAAAAATTCCTTAGTGAAGCAATATAAGAAACTTTTTATGCTGGAAGGGATTGAACTGGAATTTCGTGAATCAGCACTAAAGGCTATTGTTCAACTTGCCATGGAACTAAAGGCAGGTGCGAGAGCACTTCGGTCTGTCATGGAAGAACACCTGTTGGATATCATGTATGATATTCCTGAAATGGAAGGCGTAGAACGGGTGATTATTACCAGGGATACGATCCTGAAAGGGAAGGAGCCCCTTTATAAATATAGCCGCAAACGGAAGTCGGCTTAATCCTTTAAGTTTTTCAAACATCTGAAAAGGATTCTCACCTTATTTCAATAATGTGATTTTTTGTATATCCCGTTTAGTTCCTGATATTAGTTCTATGAAATAAAGTCCTGATGGTATATTGATTGGTTTCCATTTGATTTCATGATGACCCGGTTCCAAATTTTCATGGATCAGTGTTGCAATCAATCGACCCGTTAAATCAAATATTCTTAAGGATGTTTCCTCCCTGGTTGCAATATCATATTGAATGGTTGTTACAGGGTTAAATGGGTTCGGATAAATTTGATTTAGTGAGAACTCAGTTGGAAATTGGATGGCATCATTTACAGATAAGACGTTATCAATTGTTACCATGCCCGTTCCATTCACAAATGGCACACCTTCATGTCCCCAAGCATCTATCAATATCATCACATTGGTAGTGACGGTTATTTCTTCGTTTAATTGTGCGTCAGGACTCACAGCACAATTCACACGGAATAAATTGTAGGAGCCTGTTTCCAAAGGCGTCGGCCAATTGGATAATCCAATAATAATATCTGAACCTGAAAGTGTAACATCAAATTCCCATGATTCCGTTAGATCAATAGGCTCAATCATAGGCGTCCATTCACTATTTTGGTTCCAATCTGTAAAAGGCTCACCCATATCGTAGGTTTCATTATCGTTTAGATCTTCAAAGGGTTCATCGCTGGGGCTAAGCAAATCGGGAGAGTGCGATAATTGAAAAACCGCCATGGGAATAGGTACTGTACTATATAATGAAACAACATAAGACGCCCCGCCCCCTGCTGTTCCTGTTCCATCTTGAATATTGAAATATTGATCCAGAGGATTAATATGATATGTGGCTTGGTCGGATGCTGTCACCCCGACTTCCACATTTTCATAATTAAAAGCTAGGCAGTATTCAAAGGATACATTCACATCTGTTTCAACACCGGTATTATTAAATAAAGTTAAATCTAGTATTGCGCCTGTACCGGCTTCGATAATTGGATTTACCAACGTAACTGTATTATTCGTAAACATTGCAGAATCAAAACTCGTTCTTTCGGTGGGCTCTACAGCAATAATTTCTGGTACATTGGGTGAAAAATAGAGTTGGAATTCTAACTCATTGATTACCATTTCATTACTCAAACCAATAGAAAAATTTCCTTCATTATTTGCATATCCGGATCCATTATAAATAAATGCGGTCGCTAAAATGATTTCTCCATATTCTACATCGAAGGACATGAATTCATCTGGATCAGAAATATTGTCAATCCTTAGCATGGATACCACATCATATAGGCTGGTGGTATTTGGTGTTGATGAATGACTAAACTCACGATTATCTGAATTACCGGGAAACACATCGCCGCCATCACTGGGTCCGCCGTTTTCCAAAGCAAATTGACCGTCAGCTTGTTCCAGTCCAACGCCATAGTAAGGTTCATTGGTATTGGGTCCCCACCCTTGAGCGATATTATCATTGATATGCCAGATAGCCAAACCTGGTGTTGGCATGAGTGTATCGGACCCAATTTTTTGACGATTTTCAATAAGCCAATATTCTTCTGATACTTGAGAATGATTTACGCGAATAATAGTATTATTTGAATAGGATTGCTGTAAAGAAATAAGATCTGTATCATCCGTTATTTCAACAACATTCACCCATCCTAATCTATTTTTACACCACCCAATCATAGTGGCAGGATACCAGGGAGAATTTCCACTTGTTCCCCATGATCCACTTGCCATAAGGGCTAATTTTCCAGCACCTGTGGATGAATAATCTGTGTCATATAAATCTGGCAATCCTAAGGCATGTCCAAATTCATGAGCTAGTACACCAATTGCTACAATGGTTCCACTTTGGATTTCTGGGTTCATGGTATAGCTACTAATTGTTACACCATCATAATTAACGGATAAATTTCCAAGGCTTGACTTGTGGGACCATATATTTGAATGATCTCCCTGTTCTGCGCCTTCACCTTGGTGAAGCAAATTCAGTGCATCTACATAGCCATCATTATCATTATCATATAGAGACCAATCAAACCCTTGCGCTTCCAAAGAATCCACCATTGCCCGAACCAATTGTCGCACGTGCGACCATCCATTTGGATTATTGTACGCATAATAATTATGTGAGTTTGGTGCTGTGATCCAATTTGTTACTTCCGATATTGGTAAAAACTGACCGTAGGAAATTTCTTGGTAAAAATCTCGAAAGCTACCCGTGTTATTATAATTCAAATGGGTGTAGCCCGGTTGATTCATAATTAATTCAAAATCTGTAGAATCGTAGGTTGCAGCTGCATCTGGAAATTCTACGAGAATAAGTGGAACATGAAATGTATCAGTTCGTGTGGCTTGTAAATTTGGAATCGGCGCATGATCTTCTAAAATTCTTTTATCAGGACGAATGCCTTTTTGAATTGTAGAAGAAAGTAGGTTGGGTTCAGGATCTATCCCAACTTTCAAATCCGAAGGAAGGAGGTTGAAGCCATCATTGCCTGATGCGTATACCCACCAATTCTGGGGATTTTTTACTATTGTCCATTCATGGTATTCATGCCACCCTTGGAGATGATTCCCCCGATTGTAAATATCAATTTTAATACCATTGGGCTGGGTAACTGTAAATGGAATTGGACTGGCAAGGTCTGCCATTCCATTGGAAAGAATAAAAAAGGTAAGTATATTGTTTATATATTTCGTATTTATCATAAGATTATTAAAGGGTTCATAAAAAAATAACGACTAATCTGTCATTCTTACTTAATTTACCATCTTCTATATTCTTTTGAATTCAAGATTATATCAATGAAAAAATTATTTCCAATATTACTGATTGTTATGGGGGTATCCCATTGGGCTTGTGAAAAACAAGATAATTCAACCCAAGAGAATGATAGTGATACTTTCGGAAATACGTTGAACGATGACTTGACAGGTAGCCAGGGTTCCATCACCGATTATTTCTACAATTTTGAAGATGATATCGATGCCAAATTTTTCCGATATGATCCGAGCCTTATGGCTGCATTCCCTCATTACCTTGATTATTACAACCTTTCAGGAGAGACCCCACCGGAATTAGGATATCGAACCTTCCCGAACCATCTGGTCTCCATGACACCATCTGATGAATCACAATTTACCGAGCGGCATTATATTGATTCTCTTTCAGTCCAGGACTCCATTGTTCCTGATTCCGTACTGATGACTTCAACTTCATTCAAGAACCTTGAAAAATTAGAATGGGATCTCTTGGCAGATCCATCCCTCCAGAGGTATAAATTGGTGAATTCTGACTGGGTTCAGGCGGACACCATGCTGTATTTTTCAGACACATTTGATGTGAGCGCTTATTGGTCTGTGGTGGATACGCCATTTATTGACGAAGGGCTACTCTTTGTTGATTCTTCTGAATGGTTTGATACAAACTATGTCTTCCTAGCAGACGATCAGATAAGGTTTATCTCGAATTTTCAATTTGAGAAACAACAGCTCAGTGCTGATTCGCTTGTCTTCAGGATTAATACAGATTGTAATGA